>JACCDO010336373.1_pt1 | contig 153145 bp, 145 predicted proteins | sample 7446101 | NCBI WGS metagenome assembly JACCDO01 (sample SAMN15323440, study PRJNA562643) | freshwater metagenome | isolation source: river surface water | place: USA:Blue River Watershed | collected 2017-08-16
CTTCAATTGGTCTTATCCAACGCAACTGTTGAAGGTACCAAGACTGCTAAGGTCCGTGTCTATGCCACCAACTATAACGTCTTACGTATTATGAGTGGTATGGGTGGTTTGGCCTACTCAAATTAAACACTATATATCGTGTGGTTATTATTTATATATTTTAATAATTAATTAATGCTTTTTAATTATTAAAGCAAAAAACAGTATAAAGAGTTCAAAATAATAAGGTATATAAATGAGTGTCGATATTGTAAATCTTATTGAAAGTAATCCATTTACCAAATTTTCGGGTGAATATCAATCTAAATTAGTTGAAAAAGTAAAAAATTCATTTACTAATTATGAACAACAGCTGTTTTTGTCGAGTTTTTATTGTTATTTGAAGTATGATCCACGAAAAGATTTTGTAATTGACCTTGATAATGTATGGAAATGGCTGGAGTTTTCTAATAAAGCTCACGCTAAATCAGTTTTAATAAAAAATTTTATGATTAACACTGATTATAAATTTTTGCTCACGAAGACGGGAGAGCAAAGTCTTGGTCAGAAATTTGGCGGAGAAAAAAAAGATACCAGAGGCGGTCATAACAAAGAAATTATTATGTTAAATATTGATACATTTAAGCGTTTTTGTCTTAAGGCGGGAACAAAAAAGGCCGATGAAGTGCACGGATATTTTATTAAATTAGAAAATATTATGTTTGAAACTACAAAAGAAGAATGTGATGAATTAAAACAGCAACTACAACAAATAGAAAATATTAAAAACAAAGAATTTGAAAAAAAAATTATTACAGAAAAAGAATTAGAAAGAGAAAGAGTTCTTTTAACAAAATTTAGAAATTCAGGCAATTTAATTTATATTATAAGAGTAAAATCATATTCTAATGGTGAATATATAGTTAAAATTGGGCAAAGCGAATATGGTGTAAAATCCAGATACGACGAATGTAAAACTAAAAAATTTGAAGAGTGTTTATTATTAGATTGTTTTCCAGTTCAAAAAAGTAGAAATTTTGAAAAGTTTATACACAAACATTCAAGCATTTCTGGTAATAATATTAAATTAAATAGTCATATTTCAGAAACAGAATTATTTCTTATTGGAAAAAACCTTACATATTCAATTTTGATAGATATTATAAATAAAAATATTCAAAAATATAATGAAAATGATAATGCCAAAGAAATATTAGAATTAGAATGTCAAAAGTTAAAACTAATTGATGGTATAAATAATTCAAACTGTTATATTCAAGAAATTTTAAATACAAATAAAATTTTGTTAGAAAAAATGACTTTTTTAGAAAAACAAAATCAAGAAATATTACACAAACTCAACTCCCAACAAACTAAGATTACCACCGGATTCAATCAACAACTACCTACCTTGGGGCCACGACTTCAAAAAATTCATCCAGAGAATTTACAACTTATTAGAGTATATGAGTCTGTCACAGAACTAATGAACGAAGACAAACATATAAAACGCCCAAGTATTATGAAAGCCATACAAGAGAATACTATTTATTGCGGGTTTCGATGGCAATTAGTCGAACGTATCTTAGATCCAACTATTGTGCATTCGTTGGAACCGACAAAAGAGACAAAAACACAAAATTTAGGATATATTGCAAAGTTAGATTCTAACAAAACCAAAATACTCAATGTTTATCTAGACAGGAAAACCGCAGCAACTCAAAATAATTACCCCTCCCACGCTTCGTTAGATAATCCAGTTAAAAATGGAAGTATAACAAATGATCATTATTATATATTATATGAAAGTTGTGACGAAAAATTAAAGTCATTATTTGAAGAAGAACAAGGCATTCCATTATTGTATAAGAATGGTGTTGGCCAATTTGATGTAAATAATAAATTATTACTAGAATTTGCGTGTAAATATGATTGTATCAAATCCTTAAAAATTAGCGATAAAACACTTACAAAGGCGCTAGATAAGAATATAATGTACAATGGTCATTACTACCGATCCATTGGAAGCAAACTGAGTTACAAATAATAAAAAATTGATACCAAAAATAAAAAATAATAAAAGACAAGTAATATAATCTATCATAAATAATATGACCCAAAACAACCAATATTACACATTTTATTTCAAATTAGCATACACGTGCCAAAGTAAAATATATTTTGTAAGACCAAATATTACCATTAGTCAATTTATCGATGACATTAAATTGAGAGCAAGAGGTGACTTTGATTTAACTGATAATGAAGATATAGAAATTGTTATCACCGGTCAATATGACAATATAAATGGTAGAGATCCTGAATTAGCACCGGCTATTCAACCATCAAATATGTTATTAAGTCAATTTTATCAAAATACTCATATGAACACATCATTCTATATTAGAAAAATTTCAAATAATATAAATATAAATATTCCTATAAATAATGATAATGAAAATAGATTTGATCTTAGCGTACCAAGATTAAGAAATCAATATGTTGGTTATGAAAATGTGTAAAATTCGTTTTCAATAAGAAAATTTATAAATACTTTTTCTTATTGAAATTTTTATTTACCTGGAATGTTATTAATTATAGTGCTAGGAATATTATTATTAGGAAGATTACCCGGTATATTATTAGGCATACCGCTAGAACTACTCGTCGCCGTAAATGAAAACCCTTGATCAGCACAATAATCGAAATCCCACGTATCGTAAGTATAGGGCAAATCATCGGACCACGGATGTATAAAATCGTAAAAATCCTTATTTGTATATTCTTCATTATCGTCCAAAAAATTTGAGAATTCTAGTACATCGTCTTCATTGTGACCATCACAAATTACATCCATTGTACACGTAGGCAATGTTAAATCCCCTGAACCAGCAACATTCGACCAATCACATACACCGTTTAAATAAGCCGCACCAGAAGCTTTATTGTATTCCGTAAATGCCCAAGTTTCATCAAAATCAGTAATCGTTCCTTGAGATATCATAATACGTTTTGCGCCAAGTAATCGTTCTAATTGTCCGTGAAGTGGCCAAAATGTTGGATCAAATGCCGCTGCTGATGAAAACATTTCACCCGCGATACCAGGATCTTCTATTGCACGTAGCACTTTCAAAAAGAGTTCATCGTCCGCATTTTTTAAATATGATTCAATTGCATAATACACATTTGTATCTTTTAAAATAGTTTCTGCTCCATACTCATCAATATATTGTTGTGGTACAGAACATTTACAAGGTGTTCCATACGAACAAGTATCTGGGCATCGCGTGTATCCCATACGCCAAAGTACTTTGAAAAATAACAATTTATCCGGTTTTTTTACCATTGATATATCTTCATCATCAAATAAATTACCATCACCCCAAGCTCCACCAATTAAAATATGTACTGGTCCGTGAGTCTGGCCATTAGAACAATCATTTAAATCTGCGAGCGATGTACTTTTAAAACACGATTGTAAAACAGAACAATCTGGCATTGTTTCATATTGGGTCATAGAATATGTTTTATTATGTCGTCCTAGTTCCTGAAATGGATTATTATTCCAAGGACTACGCATATGTCCATATCCGTTTATATACGGGTTTAAGGAACCTGTATCGCGAATATTCCATTCTGTATACGCTTCGCCGTCGGGAACTAACAAACCATCCCATCTACCCCCATCATCTATTTTATGTTCTGGGCTTGTAGGACTTGATATACCAAACCAATCCGCATCAAAAATTGGTGAATCAGACCAATGATCATATAAATAGGTGTCCATACCGTATTCCCAATAAGGGTTCGAAATAGCCGGGTTTATCGATTGTAGACTTTGTTCGAATTCTAATGTAAATGCCATATGATGAGTAATAATACCGGCTCCGTCGTGCCAATGATCACAATCGGTAGTTCCTGCTCCGGTCAAATGTTTATAAGAAAAATATTCCGCATTATGAAATTTGGATCCATACACGCGTTGTCCTTCTGTTTCACTGAGGGAATATAACAAATCTAAAGCATCAAAAAATGTTTCTCGATCTTCGTCAGTAAGACTGCGTATCTCTCGACGAACATATTTCACTGCTAATTTAAAATCATAAGTATACACTGTATTAGTTGTAATCGTGTTCGACATTTTAGTAGAAATTATTACTTTCGCATCATATACACCCGTATTATTTAACATTATTAATTGATCATCTCCATAAAAATATTTGTTGTCAATATTCCAAGAGACAATATAATTAGATAAATCGGTTGTCTTATCTGCTACTGTAAAGGTGTCAATTGAAAATAATTGTTTTTTATATGGTTCTGCGACTGCATCCCAAGGTAAATCATCTAATGTTTTTATAACTCCGTATGTTGGGTCAGATACAGATATCTCAATTAAATAATCAGATACCGTATTACTAATACTATCAGGTGTACTAATACTATCAGGTGTACTAATAATATTATTAGAACTAGATGCAAACTCTGTAGTTGAAATTGATGCCCCTGAATTTTTATAGGAACGATTACAAATAGCGACGAATGAAAAAAATACAAAAATAATTGCAGATATTTTTGAAAACAAATAAAAATTTTGTAATTTTCTAGATGGTATTGTATTTTTATTATTAAATGGATAATGGTTGTTTATTTCAGTTTCAGTTTCGTTATTAATTGAATTATACATTTTTCCATACATTTGTTTATATATATTAGATATAATATTAGAGAAGTCTTTATATTTATTGTAATTATTTTAGAATTTATAAATAACCATCTATCATAAGTAAAACATCCTCTGGTAAAATAGTGTCGCCATATGTAATATCTTCTAAAGTTTCTATTTTTGTTACCCAATCAAATGGCATAGATACTTGAGTAGTCGCAGATTTTTCTGTTTCTGAATTGTTTACAACTAATGTGTTTGTTTTTTCATAAAAAGCAACAAAGTTTGATCGAAAATTTCTATAAATTGGATTTGGAGAATCTGCGTGAAACAAATAGCGTTGTCCGGTTCGTAGTTTTTGTGGATTTGTTTGCATAGAATTCATAATATGTAATATGGTGTAGATACTTTACTAAATAGTATAAAAAATTTATACAAATCAATTTTTTATATAAATCAATTTAATTAAATCAAAATTATAGTTTATTCATCATCAAGAATTTCTAATTTATTTATTTTGTTGTTTTTATTTTTATGATTTATTGAATCATTCTCATAAGGGTCATATTCATCATATTCATCATATTCATTATCAATACTTTTATCAACGTTTTCGGTAACCGTTCCAGCATCATCTTCTATATCATCTGCTATCTCGTTATATTGATTATTTTCCCAAACCACCTTGCGCGTATTAAATAATCGGTTCATATTTATAATTTCTGGTTTATCTGTTTCTGATGTAAATAATTTCAAAATTTGCTCATCATCTCTGAATCTTACGGTATATGTTTGTTGCACATTATTCCTTCCAATGCGTCCCATAGCTTGAATAATTTTTTCTTGTGTAAGATCTAAATCTTTACTAAGGAAACCGTGACAAAACTGATAATTTGTTCCGTAAATATAATCACTTGATGCTATAATCATAAACAATTTTTGCTCGTCAGCCAATTTCTTCATAATCTCAGTATATGTTATATTTTCGTGATTTATAAATACTCCTATACCCATCATCAACAATACCTTCCACGAATTTTCAACACCTTTTAATGCCATTATATCTGAAACATATTGCTCATCAATAGTACTAGTAAACGAAGATTTGCAATTCATACCTTCAGCCCATTTATCTAAATGCATTTTTCGATTTGGTATAAAAGTATCGTTTAATACGGCCGATTTTATCATCATTCTTAATGAAGTTATTTCTTGTAATAATTTTGATAGTGCACCCTTATTTTCGAATTCTTCAGGAATATCTTTACTCAGTTTTTTGGGATCTTTGTTCGATTTGTTTCTACCGGTTACCTTTTGTCCGCCGTGAAATTCAGAAACTTCGTTTTTTACTCTTTTATCAGCGGCTTCCTTAATGATATCTACCTCAGATTCTAACATATAGAGCTTTTCATTAATGATATTATTATATTCTATTTTCTTCATTATATCATCCATTACCGCAGATGGAATGTTTGCTTGTTGAATACAAAATTTAGCTATTTTCTCGATATCATTGGAAATAAATATAGTCGGTCCATCGGTTAAACTATAAGCATCTTTTGTTGTGACATAGACTCCCGATGTACCTTTTTGATTTGCAATTTCTAGCATATTTTTTGAAATTTGTTCACTTGCCAATCTAGCAAGTGGTGTTCCAGATAATTCTGTTTTGTTGAATACTGATACTGAATTTATACCAGGACCAACACTATTTGTTTTTATAATTTTATTTCCCTTTGGATCGATTGTATTATTTTCTAATATTCGCGGAGTGCGGATTTCTTTGAAGTGATTATATATATTAATCCAATTATCTTGTATAATATTTTGTAATAAATATACATAATACATCTTAATATTTTTCATATTTATATCATCTAATGTTTCAAAATGTCGATCTAAGTTTGTTTTCGCATTTCCAAATTTATTTCTATTTACGTATGTAATAAAATGTACGACCTCTTTCAAATCAAAATATCTTAATAATGTCAAATAATCATTACAATGTTTTGCAACATCTAATATTTTATTATAATCACTGTGTAAGTAATGAGGTAATACGACAAGACCATCTTTATTAATTATTGGGATAGACTTTTTACAATCGTGACTAACAATATTACAAATTTCCGCACCAGGAAATTTATTTAAGAAATCAGGTATCGTTTCCGTAAGTTCGTTTTGTTTAGGTAATGTAGCAGATGATAACACTACATTGGGAATACAATTTTTCTTCCATATTTTTCTGATTGTAGAATGAAACTCGTGATCATTATAATCTAGTGTAATCGTTGGTTCATCCCAATACATAATAATATCATTTGCTTTAAAGAATGCCAACATATAATACATTGCCGGTAAATAGGATTTTATATCACAAATCATAATCTCTACATTATCGCCAATACTGTTATCTACTTTACCTATTCCTCCAGTTCTTTTATTTCTAGTAAATTCTTTTGCTGCAAAATAATGTAATCGGATATCGTCTGCACTAGCGCAGCCAAATGCAAATGCAATTTTTTTATTCACTGATATGGCAGCTCTTGCTAAGGCTAATCCAACGTGCCTTGCAGCACATACAAATATTATTTTCTTTTGCTCTGAAAGCGCAATAGGTGTGAGTGTTTTACCTGTTCCGGTAGGAGCCATATACAGAATCAATTTAGGATTGGGTTTCTTACAAGCAGTAAATATATCTTTTTGGTGTTCATATAGAGTCAAATCGCTATATTTTAACAAACACTCATTTTTTTCAATAATGTCAACACCGTTCTCTATAATAATTGCTTTACTTATACCATCTTCAAATATAGATAATATTCGACTAGTTAATTCTTTAATGTGTCTATTTAGTTTAATAATATTATTTCGAATCATTTTATATAGGGTAAAGTAGTGAAAATGGAATAGTTTATCATTACCGCATTTTTTATTGTACAAAATTTGTTCAATATGAGTAAGTAGGATGTACTCGTAAATATCATTTTTTTTTATGGCAGTTTCGTCAAATCTTTCCAAACGAATTTTATCGGTAGAGTTTAATTTTATAATGCTATCTATTTTCATTTTTTTATAATCAGATAGCGTACTTTTTAAATAAGTCTCAATTTTATCACATCTATCACGTAAATATTTATTATATATATAATCTTCCATTTTTTCTGAAAATTCTATTTTTAGAAACGTAAAGATAGAATTATTGTTGTTGATTTTTATATTCACATCATTATAACCGCGAATAATCAAATTCAAAATTTCTATTTCTGCATTACTGACGGAAACCTCTATGGAGTTCCATTCAGATCTGTTTAGTTTTCTTTGTTTTAAATCCATTTTGTAAATTGGTGTGTAAGTATCTTATTATTGTGCTATTTCCTTTAAGTTTGTTTTCATATCATTTTTTTTTAAAATTGAAATCAAATAATGTTAATAAATATAAATATAAATAATATCGTGTATATTATAAAATAATAAAATGGCATTCATTATTGTTTCTGTTGAAGGCAACATAGGATCTGGTAAATCGACACTCTTGTCTAATTTACACAAGCATTATAAAGATATTGATAATGTAGTATTTTTAAAGGAACCGGTAGATGAATGGGAAAAAATCAAGGATGAAAAAGGGATAACAATGCTCGAAAAATTTTACGCAGATCAAGAAAAATATTCATTCCCTTTTCAAATGATGGCTTATGTTTCACGGTTAAAAGTTTTACGAGATGCATTAAAGAATATTAGAGAAAAAACTAATAAAAACGATAGTAATAAAAAAACAATCATTATAACAGAACGTAGTTTGTATACTGATAAAATGGTGTTTGCAAAAATGTTATATGATAGTGGTAAAATTGAACATATTAATTACCAAATTTATTTAAATTGGTTCAATACATTTTCAGAAGAATTTCCGGTTCATAAAGTAGTATATGTAAAAACTTTGCCTGAAAGATGCCATTCTAGAATAATAAAACGGAATAGAGAAGGCGAATCTGTTATACCTATAGATTACTTGAATTCTTGTAATAATTATCACGATGCTATGTTGGATAAATGTTCAAATGAATGCGTTTGCAGCGATCAATTAATTTTAGACGGAAACATTGATATTTATGAAAATGAAAAACAGGTAATAGAATGGATTAGGGAAATAGATGACTTTATTAAAAAGTAATTTTAAACGGAACCATTTTATATAAAATATTTACATTTAATATGAATATAAATTATAGAAATGATAATACTATTATTTTTTCTTTTGTTAGAATGAACCCTCCAACACCAGGTCATTTGTTAGTCATACAATCAATGATTAATCAAGCAATTAAATTAAATGTAAATAAGGTTTTTGTTATGTTGTCAAATTCAATGGACGAGAAAAACCCGATACCCTGCAGTGTAGATACCATACCAAGACCAAAAACAAAAAAAATGGAAACAATTATTGCTGCAAATTCGATTGATTATGCCTTTAAAGCAGATATATTAAAAGAAATGATTGAAAATTATAAAGCAAAAATGATTTCAACTGTTACTAGTCAAAAAGAAAAAAACTTAATTTCTTCTATGGAAATAAAAATTGTATGTTCTTCTGGAAATCCATTTGGGTTTATAGACTCAATTTTACATACTGATTTTTTGGATAAAGGTATTTCAGATATAAATATTTTTTTTATTGTAGGTCAAGATAGATCTGATTTTGTTGATAGAATTGTGGAGATGTTTCAGGAAAAAGAATATGTTAAATCTATTGATGCGCTCGTACTACCTAGAGAAGGAATGACAACATTAATTAATAAAGGGTATGGTGAAACTAGTGTAACTGATATTCCTTTGGAACAATTTTCTGCATCTTTTGTAAGAAAATTAGTTAAGAATGGTCAGAAAACAGAATTTGACGAAATCTATAGACCTTATTTACAAAGAGATTCCATAAATAAGTTATTCGATACAATAGCAAATGGATTAATTGTGTATGGCAAACCACAAAAATCGAGTGTTGCGACAGCGGACGAAGAAATTTTTCCAGAATCGCATTATATTAAAAATAAACTTTTACCTATTGTAAAAGGGGGTAAAAATAGAAGGACTAAAAGGCATAAAAGGAATAGAAAGACTAGAAAGACTAGAAAGACTAGAAAGACTAGATCTAAAAAATAAAATTGAATTAAACAAAATATACTATAATCTATGCAATATATTATATTTATATAAGATGAAAATAATATCAACTGCAGTATCATTAATGCAATTATTGAATCACGCCTTTGAATATGTCATAGACAATAGTATTATTTATAACATAGACGAATCACACGCTTTAAAACATAGTATGGAAGTATATGGTTTTGCAAAAAAAAATTTGGAAAATGAAATTATCAGAACTCCATATCTAGAAGATCAAAAAAAAGTTATTTATATGGCTGCAATTGGACACGATATGTGTGATAAAAAATATATGGACGAAAAAGAAGGAATTGCCCGTTTTCAATTACATTTATCAAATTTTATGGACCCGACTGAATTAGAAGCAATGGGAAATATAATAGAAACAATGTCTTATTCAAAAGTAAAACTAAATGGATATCCTAATTTAGGTAAATATCAAATGGCATATCATATTGTCAGGGAGGCCGATTTATTATCTGCGTACGATATTGATAGATGTATTATGTATGCAATGTATCGAAATAATAAAAAATATTCAGAAGCTTTAATTGAAGCATTAGATTTATTTGATAATAGAGTATTAAAAATGAGACAGGACAATTTATTTAAAACAAGATTTTCAAAAAAAGAGTCCATAAAATTACAGTTAAAAGCATTGAAAGATGTAGAGTCGCTAAAAAATAATCTTTTGGTAAAATAACATTATAAATTTTACTTTTATATTTTATGGATGAAATATAAATTTTTTATCTTGTTTCATTTTAAATTTATTTAAAATTGATTTAAACAAATTTAAAAATAATAATTTATGATACGAACTATGTTACCCAAAATTATTAAACCAACCAGTACAGTTTTGCCAATTATGTCAGAAAATGTAGACAATTTTGAATATAGAATGAATTTTGACGGGTGTAGTAAAGGAAACCCAGGGTTATGTGGAGCAGGTGCTGTCATATATTATAAAAATGACGAAATTTGGTCCGAAAGTTTCTTTGTAGGAGAAAATGCAACCAATAATCGAGCTGAATATGCTGGACTTATATTGGGTTTGCAACAAGCAATAGAATTAAAAATCAAATGTTTACACGTTCAAGGGGATAGTCAATTAGTCATTAATCAAATGAAGGGAGTGTACCAATGTAATTCACAAAATTTAGCTGCGCTTTATCAAAGAGCTAAGGATCTAGAAAGTAAATTTGAAAAAATTCACTATGAACATATTTTACGACATTTAAATAAACGCGCGGATCATTTGTCAAATCTTGCAATTATAAAGGATTATAAACCATAAATAGTATCTACAAATATAGCTAATAACATTGGAAATTGCCATGTGCTAAATATTTTTGAATGATCCTTTTTCTTCAATACTAATATGTCTATAAAAAAATAAAAACTTAGTAATAGTGCTACAAATAAACATACTACAAATAGGCTTTGTAAGAAGGGTGTTTTTTCCATAATATAATTAGTTGTTATTTTATTTAATTCAAATAAAAATTACACAAACTACACAAACTACACAAAATACATAAACTTTACTATTAATATTCCAATAATTGTACGTTCAAAACTTTATTCGGTTTATATTTCAATATATCTAGTTCTTTTTTTGTGGTTGGGAAGTCACTATCTCCGTATATATCTTGTAACATAAGCCATTCAAATAATCCACCCATATAGATGTATACGTTATAAAAACCTAGAGAATATAGTTGATTGTATTTTGTATACAATTTTTCATCATTACAATTTCGCCCGTAAATTAATATTTTTACGTTTTTATTACCAGTTCTGATTAAATTATTTATTAATTCTACTTCTTTGTGAATATTAATTGTATTCTTTATAAGACATTCTTGCTCACCCTCATTTAAGGTATTTATTAGTATATGATTTTGACCCGTTTTTATTACATATTGAACATCTTCATAATTTATTTTTTGTATTGATTGAGAATTTCCCATATATTAGTATTAAATAGATTTTTAAATATTTATACACACTTGTTTATAAATATTTATTTGACTAATTTTGTAAAATCTCCATTAAAATAATGGAAAATTAAAAAACTAATGAGCCCAATTACAACATCTACAAGTAAATAGATCCACGAATTTTTATTACCATTGATGGCGTTGTAGGCAAATAAGAAATATAAAAGCGAATGGAGTGGTCTTAAATCATTCCACCATATTTTCTCTCCGAAAACCTCTTGGCCTGTTTTTCTAGAACCAGATAAATAAATATAAGCAAATCCAATGGCTGGTAATAATGCCAAGTAACCTAAATAGGGCAAATAGGCAACAGCAATGTTTTTTGCGATAAGAACAAATAAAGAACGCATTCCGATACAGCCAATTAAAAATAACAAAAAACGTTTTTGAATAGTGTTCATTTTATAGTATAAGTCTATAAAATAAATTCAATTATAATGACACGCACTTTTATCAAATATCCAATGAAAATTGTTGACGTGAACGTCTGTTAGTATGCGTCTTCTTAGTGCAGGGGCTGAAATATTTATATCTTTTGCTGCTTCTGCTATTGTTTTGAAATGTTGCTTTTCACCACTACTACAGCACACCTTCACGACAGGTTGTTCTGTATATTGTTCTTCTTTTGATACCCCTGAATAACGCCATAGAAATCCCTTACAAAGTCTATTTTCACGAACTGCATATCCGATTGCAGTTCCTGTAGTTAGAGAACAAGCCTTCCCTGCAGCTTCAATGCTCTCATATGTCGCAATCACTTCTCCTGTATCTTTATTTATTTGATCTATAGAACGTTTTGCTTTTCTAACCGTTGGAATTTCTGGATTGATTTCCTCTTTTTCCGCGAGCGCAGGTTTGTTACTGAGAATATGTAAAAAAGAATCAATGTCTTTAGATTGATCGATCAATAATTCTTCTAATTTAACAGCTGAATCTAAAAATTTTTTTACATTTTCAGATGATGTTTCATATTTATTTTGTCCTAACGAAAGACAATTTTGTTTCAATATAAATGTCAAATTTCGTTCTGTTAATGGATATGAACATTTCACTTGGTAAATCATTTTACCTGATGGATATAAATCACTCAAGTTTTTTGCAAGGGTATCATAATCTTTTTGTCTAGTAATCGAACAGACAAATCTCATATCTTCGTATTGATATGCATATAAAAAATAACCATACTTACATATAGCATAATTGCTAGCAATTTTTGATTTAATATCGTCTGTTACATCATATTCTATTTTTTGCATTTTTTTGTTACTATTTTCCAATAATTCATTTTTTTTATTCAATTCATCTTTTAGTCTGTACATTTCTTCTTGTAAATCATTATTTTTCTTGAGTAACAAATTATAATTCTCGACATTATATTCATTTTCTCTAATAACATCTTTAATCATTTGTTCAACTTTGTCCAATGTAAATTCTTCGTCGTCTAATGCGATTAATTCACGATGGGTGATGTTATCACTTGTTGTTATGAGGCGGATGCGCTTTTGCAGCAACGGATGTTTTTTTATACAATTTTCGATTTCTATTTTGTTTTTCACTTTGTAAGCAGCATATAATCTAAAATTATCGTATGTATTTTTATGACATTTTACTCTCTCGGATAAATTATTACTTTGTCCAAATTTAATTACTGTTTCGTTATACATTTTACTGTTTGGATTTCCGAGGGTTTTATTATCAATTTTGCCGATATATATGCATTGTGTATTCAATGGAAATTGTTCTACAAGAGTGTCTTCTTTCAATTTTTCCTTTTCTTTTTCGGATATTTTTACAACATTTTCTAAAACTAATTTGTTCTGTTCTAATTGAGTTTTTAATTCTACGCATTCTTCATTTACTGTTTCTTGAATCATTTCTTCTAGTTTGATATAATAGTCGTGAATTTCATTTGCTTTTATTGTTTCAGCTTTCAAACAAAATTTCTTAAAAGTACTAATATTCAGCATAAATTTTTCTTTATTGTGACCACCTTTGATATGTGTTGATTGCTGTGCGCTATCGTAAAGCGATTTTACGTAGTCGATGTTTTCTTTAAAATGTTTTTCCAGTAATGTTTTTGCTTTTATTTTAACACTAAAGCCTAACCATTTCCATACATTATCTAAATCAATGACAAAATCTTTTGTTGGATGATAGTTCAAGTAACAATAAAAGCTTGACAGGAATATTTTTTGTTCAAATACGTTGAAATTTTCCTTAACTTTTGTCAACAATTTCACATTATAGTCTTTGGACAATTTTGTGATCGGGTTATTTTCAATCAATTCTACAATATTGAATTCTGTCATTTATAAATAATACAAATTATTGTTTTTAAGTTATTATATACTAAAATTGTTATCGTTTTTAAAAAGCGAAAGCAATTATATTTTCTAATTGAAATGAACCACGATTTCAACCTCCTCTTTCTTAATGCTTTTAGTAGCGGAAATTGACAGCTCTTCCCTCTTTTTTCGTGTTTTCGAATTATCAACAACTGGCTCCTTTCTCTTGGACGTACTGTTACGGTTATTCATATCTTTTTCTATCGTGTCATAATTTTCCTCTATGTATTCAATCACTTTATTCTCAATCGCCCATTTAAAAAAATTCAATTGTCCTATAGTAGTTTCAATACTTGTATCATTTTTATAAGGAATACTTATTCTGTCCCAGCGGCAAAATGGATCAAAACGTTTTTTGCTGTATGCCTTTAATTTAAGCTTATAATCGAAATAAACTTTAAAACGAATCGTATCTCCATTAGTTGTAGTAATTGGATATAATGTGTAGTTCTTTTTAGCATAATTAGTAGCAAACCAGTCAACAATGCGAAGCGATATTTTTGATTCCCCTGTAATAATTTTTAGCATTCTACTTAAATATGTTTCATTTTTATAAAAATCCATTAAATTATTTAGCAATAATTGGTTTTGCGTAGTATAATTGGGAGCAACACTCATTATGTTAAAATTCCATCAATTATTTAAGTCTTTTCTAATATTAAATATTTATTTATATAAATTTTTATTTTAAAAATTTTATAATTTCTAATAATTTTTTAACTAGTATATATATAATAATGTCTGATTTTATGAATAAATATTTTGGACCTTTAACAAAGGAATCTTGTGTATACTTTCTTATTCTCTCTGTATTCTTCTTTTTTACCTTGGTTTTTACTATTATAGGTGAAATTGTTTTCTTAGTTAAAAATTCAAACAAATTAAATTTTCGACTATTTGTAAGCGGACTTTTGTTACTATTTAATTCTTTTATAGCTTATTTTGCGAATCGTTTGTTATACACTATGTGTAAAGAAAATTATCTACAATAATAATTTTTAGTTTATTCATTTGTTTTTATTTTCATAGAACCTTGTGTCGTATTAATTGGTTTCAAAAATTGATCTCTAATTGATATATCATTTACATAACTACTCACTCCTAAAAAAGGATTATACCCTATTTGTTGCACCATATCTCTATCAGCTATTTTAGAATCTAATTCTTCTCTCTTATTCGAAACTTTAAATCCAGAATTAGCAATACTTTGGTTTAATAACTCCCAAGTATTTTCGTCGTGGTTTAATGATGACGTGTAAGCAGAAGTATCCATTTCCTCACTAAATTGTTTATTTTCTAATTCTTGAACGTGCTTTAATCTTCTAGATCTTTCATATGGTTCACCTTTGGTCCATTTCCATTCCATATTTATTAATAATATACAATTTTTAAAATATTATTAATAAACTTATTAATATATACTTTTAAGAAAAGTATAACAAAATATTAATATACTTTTAAAAAAAATATAACAAAATATTAATATCCTTTTAAGAAAAGTATAACAAAATAACAAATTAAATATGAAATATATACTTTTAAGAAAAGTATAACAAAATAACAAATTAAATATGAAATATAAATTTTAATATTATATTATTTATATGACAATTATAAATGGCATTGAAATTGATGACATTCACTATAAATTAAACGATATAAAATATGCTATATCAAATAATGACCCATTAGAGAGAAAATTAAATGTAATTATTGTAATATCGAACCCCTGTTTATATGCAACTAGGTATATTTTATTTAAAGAATTTGTTAAAAGAATGGAAGAAGAAGAATCCAATGTAGACTTATACATCGTAGAATTAATTTATAAAAATCAAAAATTTATTATTACCGACAGAAAAAATAAAAAACACCTACAGCTAAAAACAGATGTTCCTATTTGGCATAAAGAAAATATGATTAATTTGGGAGTCAAATATTTATTACCAAAAAACTGGAAAGCCTTTGCTTGGATAGATGCAGATATTGAATTTGAAAATAATTCTTGGGCACTAGATACATTAAAAATATTAAATGGTTGTAAGGATGTCGTGCAAATTTTTAGTCATTGTATTGATATGAATAAAGACGAGACAAATATGAATTTTTTCAATAGTTTTGGTTATAGCTTCAGTAAAAATAAAAAATACACAACCAAAGGTTTTGATTATTGGCATCCGGGATATGCGTGGGCAATAACTAGAAAGGCTTATGAAAAAATTGGCGGATTGTACGATAAAGGTGTTTTGGGATCAGGAGATAATGTTATGGCATTGTCATTTATTAATAAATGCGAAAAAATTACAAATCCGCAATATTCTGAAGATTATAATAATAGTATGTTAGAATACCAAATTGTCGCAAAAAAACTTAGATTAGGATATACTCCAGGTGTTATTCGCCACTATTATCACGGTTCTAAAAAAAATAGAAAATACACAGAACGGTGGCAAATATTAATGAAACATTTGTATTCTCCTAACGAACATTTAAAATATAATGAATTTGGCTTACTGGAACCAACCGAATCATTTACAGAACAGTTTAAAATTGACATTTTAAATTATTTTAAAGAGAGAAAAGAAGATGAGTAATTTTATTATTTTCATTATTTCAGGCATTTTTCTTTATTATATTTAATTGTTTTGTGAACAAAAATTTTTCGTCGGTTCTTCGTCTGCGTTTTAGATTGCATTCTAAGCAGGCTAAGTGAAAATTATCAATATTATGTCCTAGATCATTGTCTATCCTATCAACTGACCATTGTCTCATCTCTCTTGAAATATCATATAAAACATTCATTTCATTTTTGCAATATCTACATTTTAATTCACATTCAATCATTTTATTTATAATAGATTCAAATGTTAAAAAATTTGATTCAGACAACATTTTTTTTAATCTATCTTGTTGTTTATAACTAGATATTTTTTTGTTTATCTCTCGAATAGCTGTTTTTGATATATCATTCGTATGATTAAAATTATTATTTGATATATCAATTACCATTTTCATTTGATGTTCATATAAAAAAAAATCATTAGAAAAACACCATTTTTCAGCAGTTATACGTTTTTTAACCTCTTTTTCATTATTATTATCGAACATTTTTTTGATTTTATATTTGTTATTTGTACCGGTTATATTTATTTGTTTATACTTTATATCATCCATTTGTATTAATATAATATTATGTTTTATATGTTTTATAAATTAATTTTATAAACCATATAAAATTAATTTATAAAATATATATTTTATAAAAGTGAGTTAAACTTATCATTATATATTATGTTATACAATGGAAGAAAATACTAATACCATTCTTAATGACGAATGTCAAGAATTAAAAAATATTAAATACAAAACTATGTTATTAAATGGTGTACAAATAACCGAAACAAAATCTTCTAATGATCTTTCTAATTTAGATAAATTTTTAGAAGCAGAAAAAATTAATAATAGTAACGAACCTTGGTGTAAATTAAACAAAACGATCAAGACAAAAAAAATATTAGACTTTGTAGAAATATACAGTAAAGAAAAAGGATTGGATGAAGATGAAACAAAACTATTAACAACGTTTTTAAAAGATAGTATTGATAAAAAAAAACTATCTAGAGTGAAAGATGTCATTTATGATAAAGTTAACGGTATAGTTAAAGAAATTCCTGCATTAATATATACAAAAACCAATAAACATTTTACATTGAAAAATTTGGATAAGCGTGTTTCTACGTTAAAGTCGCTTGCTCCAAAAAAAGGTCACGGATCGATTAAAAATAAACTGATACAAAAGTCCGAAAAAGAAAATGACTCCGAATCTGATAATGAAAAATAAATACCATAAATACCATAAATACCATAAATACCATAAATACCATAAATACAAAAAATACCAAGAATTTGATGTTACTTTTATTGCAGTTTTTATTGTTTAATAATAAATATTAAAAACATTTAAAGTAATATATATAATTTAATGTTTCTTTATGATTTAGAGGATTTAGAAGATATTTCAAACACCATAATATTCGATGATGAGTCTTCGATATTTACCGAAGAATATGCCGTTGAATTAGTTGAAACAGCTTTACATTTGATGGATGAATATATTTATTATAACCCTCATGTAGTTTCTGAACCAGATTTCCAATATATTTTGTTAGAAGAAATAAAGGATCTGTTTTATATTCAAATAGAAGATTACATTGAAAACGAGAAATTAATAAACAGCGATGATATTGAAGATGATATGAATTATCTTTTAGAAGATGCTTTTCAAATTTTTGTTACTTTATTTTATCCTGACAAATCGCTTGATAGTAAGGACTCTCACTTTGAATATATACATACAGAAGAGGAAATTGATATAATAGGTAAAAAAATTCAAAGACTCAGAGATATTCCTCAACCCGATCAAAGAACGCCTGAATGGTACAAATTTCGTTGGAATTTAATTACTGCTAGTAACGCGTGGAAGGCCTTAGAGTCTCAATCAACTATTAATCAACTTATTTATGAGAAATGTCAACCTTTAAAATCATCTAGCACAATCGAAGAAGAGGAAGTGAAAATGGTAAATACAAATACGCCACTACATTGGGGGCAAAAATATGAGCCTATAACAGTGCAAATTTATGAACGCGACTATAAGACAAAGGTAGAAGATTTTGGATGTATTCAACATCATACTTATAAGTTTCTAGGAGCGTCACCTGATGGTATTATTGTAAATAAAGAATCCGAACGATATGGACGTATGTTGGAGATTAAAAATGTAGTTAGTCGAGATATAAATGGTATTCCAAAGAAAGAATATTGGATACAAATGCAACTTCAAATGGAGGTATGTGATCTCGACGAATGTGATTTTTTAGAAACGAAATTTACGGAATATAGCGATGAAACCGCATTTTTAAATGATACCAAAATAAATACAAATATAATTGAAGAAGAAATAGCAGGAGACGATAAGATTTTAACATTGTCTGCTGATAATAAAACAAAAGGTATTATATTGTATTTTCATACAAAAGAAGGGAAACCATTTTATAAGTATAAACCACTTGACATAACAAACGAGACTGATATTAAATTATGGGAAGAAAATGAATTAGAAAAATACGAAGGAACTCCGTACAATTATACCTTTTTGAAATTTATCTACTGGAAATTAGAAACGGTCAGCTGTGTATTAGTATTGAGAAATAAAGATTGGTTTAAAAATAATATTGACCAATTAGCTAAAGTATGGAAAACGATCGAAGAAGAGCGTGTCACTGGGTATGAACATAGAGCTCCTGTTAAAAAGCATAAAAAAGATACGTTAAAACCTTTTGTAGAAAAAGAACAAGGATGTTTTCTGAAATTTACAAATATAATTAAAGTTGATACCACTAATATTTAGAAATTAAGAAAATACTCAAATTTGAATTATATTTTAATAATATTTAAATAATATATAAATGGCGCGTCATTCCAGAAGAAGTAGAAAAGGTGGCGATAAGATTGATGATATTCAATCGCATCTTGATGATATTCAGAAATTGGTTAATGAATTAAAAACTAACACAAAATCTGAGACAATAGTAGAAGAAATGAGTGAAGTTGTAGAACCCGAAAAAGAAGAACCCGAAAAAGAAGAACTTGAAAAAGAAGAAGTTGTGGAAGAGGTTAAACCCAAAGTTGATAAATATTGGGTAGAAGATAAGTCTATTAAATTTAGCGATGGTGTTGGTGGACGAGTTAAACTATCATTTGATAGAATTATGACACACTTAAATACAAATATTAAAAAGGGTGATACTAAAAAAGATTGGGAAACCATTAAAACTAAAATGGTCGATGCGAATAGTGAAGACGAGGTAAAGGATGTAATTAAAGAATATAAATTAGATTTTTATTCTAATTATGTTGCTGGATCTAGAAGAAGAAAAAGACATAGTAAGAGACGTACATCAAAAAGACATTAAATTATTTAATATGTAAATACAAGGATTTTATATATTAAAGATTGTTTAAAAATCAAGGCTATATGATGTTAATGTTTTGCACAACTTTTCCCAAAAGTTGTAAAAGTTGTTTTAGTATAATATATTCTGCATATTTGTTCTATATGGCAATAAATTGACGTCGGTGTCAAAATATCCTACTCTTGTCCCACATTCTGGATTCAATGGTGGTAATGGTTCTATGTAATTACTTTTCAAGAATTTTTCGTTATATAAAGCATCACACATTGAAGCAGGCATACACGTACCATTATCGGGCGTATCAGGATATCTAATATTATTTGTGATCTGTTTATAAGAACCTAATTTAAATACCGGATATTGCCACCAAATGTCGTTCGCTGTTTTATCTGAAATTTGATTTTTACCAATTGCAGGATAAGTATCCTGTACTAAAACTTCTGTTTGCGCTCTAGGGAAACTACCAGTTGCTTGATCTAAAGTATAATTTGAATAGTTTTCAATTTTGTTAAACGATTCATAAATTTTAAAAAACAACGGTAACCCTATGGCTAATACTAAAATAAGTAATAAAAATACATTTTGATTCATATATATATTTTATATATTATAAATTATTAAAAAAATTGGTTTAAAACTAAATATTGAAAATATATAACAAATGGAATCCTCTACAGAAATGCGTGTAACGAAACGAGATGGAGAATTACAAGACGTCGCTTTCGATAAAATACTTGAAAGAGTGAAAAAATTAGGACAAGAAGCAGGAATCCACATTAATTATTCTTCGCTTGTAATGAAAGTAATTGATCAATTATATGACACAATACCGACTGCTAAAATAGATGAATTAGCTGCTGAACAATGTGCATCTTTATCCACAAATCATCCAGATTATGCTATATTAGCAGCTCGAATTACTATTTCGAATCACCAAAAAAATACAGAATCAGATTTTTCAACTGTTATGAAAAATTTATACAATTTTACTAATTTTAAAGGAGACACCAAACCACTAGTTTCTCAAAGTCTTTGGGATTTCACTGACAAATATAGAAATGAATTAAATGAAATGATTGATCATAATAGAGATTATTTAATAGATTATTTCGGATTTAAAACATTGGAACGTGCATACTTATTTAGAATTAATAATAAAATTGTTGAAAGACCCCAACATATGTGGATGCGTGTAGCAATAGGTATTCACGGAGATTTGGAATTAGAAAATCAAGAAGAAGTTTTGCGAATGGTAAAAGAAACATACGATTTAATGTCTCAGAAATTCTTCACTCACGCAACTCCTACTCTTTTTAATGCAGGCACACCTAGACCACAATTGTCGAGTTGTTATTTAATTGCAATGGAGGATGATAGTTTGGACGGAATTTACAATACATTACACGATTGTGCTCGTATTTCAAAATATGCCGGAGGTATTGGGTTGCATATCCATAATATTCGCGCAAAAGGAACCCATATTCTTGGAACAAACGGAACATCTAATGGGTTGGTTCCAATGTTACGCGTTTTCAATAATACAGCTCGCTACGTAGATCAGTGTGTTCATCCAGAAACAATTATTTATACAACAGATGGACCTATTCAAATGCAAAATTGTTCGTATGGATATACAAAAATATTTAATTTAAACGGAAGTTTTGAAACTATTGAAAATGTTCTAGAACACTCATATGAAGGAGAAATTTATAATATTGAAACTATGCATTGTATTGATAATTTAAAAATAACGCCAGAACATCCAGTTTTTGTACTTAAAAATCAAAAAAAAGGTACAAATTTTGAAGTAATAGAAAATAGATTAAACAAAAATTTAATATCATTTGAATGGAAAGAAGCGAAAGAATTAACAAACGATGATATGTTAATTTATAAAATTCCTAATTATTATAAAGATATAGATGAATTAACAGCTGATGATTGTTATATGTATGGAATAATACTAGGAGACGGCAGTATGCATAATGAAGATCAAAACGGATATTTATCTTTACATAGCATAAATAAAAAACATATTTTGGATTTCGCTATCAAATATTTTGAAAATAAATGTATTCAATATAGAGTAAACATAATTGAAAACACTACTAGAATTAGATGGAATAAAAATATTAATATGCCTTTTAGATATAACGATATTTATGACATTAACAAAAATAAATATATACATAATAAATGGTTAAATCTACCAATAAATAAATCAAAATTTATTTTAAAAGGATTGTTAGATACTGATGGGTGTAATAATAAAGAGTTAGTTTTTGATAATACTTCAAGAAATTTAATTGAAAGTGTTCGGTTTATCTGTCTTAAAATGGGGATATTAACTAGTGGATATATAAGAGACAGAATTGGAGAAAGTCACGAAACTAAAAATGGTGTTATCACAAATAAAAAAATTAGTTTTTGTCTAAGAATACCAAAAACAAAAAATATTTGTGAATTAATGAATATAAATTATAACGACAAACAATTTTATAAATTTTTTAAATATAAGGATTTCTTGTTATCACGAATTAAAAATATCGTAAAGGAAGAATATAGTGGAACATTATATGATTTACAAATGAAAGAACAACATAATTATATGCTACATAATGGTATAGTTCATAATGGCGGTGGGAAACGCAATGGTTCTTTTGCTGTTTATTTGGAGCCTTGGCACGCTGACGTGGAAGATTTTTTAGAGATGAAAAAGAACCACGGCGATGAGGAATTAAAAGCACGAGATCTTTTTTATGCATTATGGATTCCTGATCTGTTTATGGAACGGGTAAAAGAAAATGGTAAATGGTCACTCGTTTGTCCACACGAATGTCCTGGATTATCTGATGTTTATGGTGATCAATTTAAAGAATTATATGAAAAGTATGAATCAGAAGGAAAAATTAAGAAAATGGTAAATGCTCGTGATTTATGGTTTAAAATTTTGGACGCGCAAATGGAAACAGGTACACCTTATATTTTATATAAAGATGCTTGCAATAAAAAATCAAACCAAAAAAATATTGGCACCATAAAGAGTTCAAATTTATGCACCGAAATAGTAGAATATTCTGACGATAAAGAGACCGCGGTTTGTAATTTGGCTAGTATTGCACTACCTGCCTTTGTAAATGAAGATACAAAGCAGTTTGATTATGAGAAGCTGCATTATGTAACGAAAGTCGTGACTAATAATCTGAATCGAGTCATTGATATTAACTTTTATCCTACTGAAAAAACAAAAACGAGTAATTTTAAACACAGACCTATTGGTATTGGAGTTCAAGGATTAGCCGATACATTTATTATGATGGATATCCCATTTCACTCAGAAGAGGCGAAAGAAGTCAATAAATTGATTTTTGAAACGATTTATCACGCTGCTTTAGAAAAAAGTAATGAATTAGCTATACAAAACGGTTCCTATAGTTCATTCGAAGGATCGCCTGCTTCACAAGGAATTTTGCAATTTGATATGTGGTCTAACTCGACGACATCCGGCCTATATAACTGGGATAATCTTAAAAAATCGATCATTGAAAAAGGATTGAGAAATTCACTTTTAGTAGCACCAATGCCTACCGCTTCGACATCGCAGATTCTTGGATACAATGAATGTTTTGAGCCAATTACTAGTAATTTATATAGTCGACGTACTTTGGCTGGTGAATTTGTAGTTGTAAACAAATATTTAATGAAGGAACTTATTGAATTAGGACATTGGAATGAACAAATTAAGAATAATATTATAGCAAACAAAGGTTCTGTACAACAATTAACAATGTTATCTGAACATACAAGAAATAAATATAAAATTGTTTGGGAAATGCCTATGAAGCATTTGATTGATATGTCGGCGGATAGAGGTGCGTTTATTTGCCAAAGCCAAAGTTTAAATCTATGGCTAGAAGATCCTACTTATAATTCATTAACTTCGATGCATTTTTATTCTTGGAAACAAGGATTGAAAACAGGAATTTATTATTTGAGAAGGAAGGCCAAACATCAAGCACAACAGTTTACGATTGAACCGGAGCAAAAAACAAGTGGTAGTGAAAGAGATGAAATATGCGAAAGCTGTTCGGCATAAATCCACCTTTATCCACCTTTAAAAAAGGTGGAGCCAAAGTTTTGTTATACTTTTATAAAAGTATAAAAAATAAATTTATAACGATTTAACGCTATAAATTTATTTCAAATTATTAATTTTATGTTAGTTGAATATGTTTTGTTTTCTCTATAAATTTCTCGCAATTTTTAAGCAAGTCGTAATCATATTTCATTTTTATATAACATCTCAGTGTTATTAAAATATCATTAAATGAATTATGTAAATTATCTGGACTTGTATTAAATAATTTTTGATGTAGCTCTATTAACTTCGGGTATTTATTGTATTCTTTACCAAACTTATCTTGTTTCTTTATCGCACATAAATCTATTGATTTTTTCATTGTACAATATATATTTTCAAAATTTGACAAATGATACAAATAATTTTTATATTTTCTATTTTTTTCATCTGACATATCAGCAAAGTAAATAAATCTCAATAATTCGACTTTCAACATTTGAATATCAAATTCTATATTATGTCCAACTAATACATCCACAGTCTTTAAATATTTAAAGAATATATTTATGGTTTCACTTATTTTACAGCCTTCGTTTTGTGATATTTCCTTAGTTATACCGTGTAACGCTATCGAACCTTCCGAAATTTCTACTGCCTCAGGTACTTTTATTATTTTATCCATCGATGCAACTATATCATTCGTCTCTGTATCATAAATTACATAACTAAATTGTACAATATGAGGCCATAAGTTCAATATATCAGGATTTAATATTTTTGTATGCGGCAACCCAGTTGTTTCTGTATCAAAGACTAAAACACGCATTATATTTATTTTTCAGTGAAGATTCTAAGTCTTAGTTGTTGATTTTATTAACATTACAAATAAAAAAGGTTTTATTGTCAATTTTATTTATTAGAAATAACAGTAAAATAAATAAATCAAACATAATTTTTACAGATCCCGAAACTTCTACGATGCCAAATAGTTATACCGTGTTCTTTTATACCATCCAAATGTCTTTTGGCACCATATCCCTTATTCGAATCTATACCATAATATTCTGCTAATGTTGGATTTTCAGTGCATAATTCATCTATATATTTATCTCTCTCCACTTTCGCCAATATAGATGCCGCTGCAATAGAAGCATATTTGTTGTCACCTCCTTCAACTGTTACGTGTGGTATGGTTTCAATCTTATTTGTCTTCTTATTTAAATAAGTAAATGGTTTAAAATAGTTGCCATCGATTAATAGGCTATACGAATAATCCTTTTTCTCTTCTTTTCCAAGACCTTTAAGAATTTTATTATATTGTTTTTTTACTTCTAAAATTGATTTATGCATTGACGTCTGTGTTGCCTGCAAAATATTTATTTCATCAATGACTTTTTCATCTTCGAAGCTTATATACCAAGCTAGAGCATGATCTTTAATATATTTTGAGGCCTCTTCTATTTTCTTTTTTGAATGAAATTTCTTACTATCTTTTACCATTGAACAATCAAAACTATCATCTTTAGGTAAAATTACAGCTGCGGTATAAACTCTTCCAAATAATGGTCCTCTACCTACTTCATCAACTCCTATTTCATATACTGCTTCATCCTCATTATAACATTTCTTTAATAGTGGTGTAGATGTTTTTGGCTTACTTGTTCTTGTTTTTTTAGTAGTAGTTTCTATTTTCGGTGTAAGAATATACTCTTCATCAGAGTCATCAATAATCTCAGTGTATTCATAGTCACTCTTCTTCATACTTATTTGTAATATAAATTATAGTTATAAATATTCATTCAATTTTAAATATAATATAGTTATAAACTTTTTTCACACTATAAATTATACAATGAATACGGAAGCATTATTTCTTTTCTTAATTTTATTATTAGGCCTAGTTTTATGTTCATTTTTAGGAGGTAGATGTGGCAATGAAGGATTTACTGGAAATTTTTCAGGAACATTCACATCAAATGAATCGCCAAATACAAATGGTTCATCTACCAAGAGTTCATCATCTACAAATGGCGCATCTAGTAGCTCTCCAATCAATTATGACAATTATAATCATTATAGTGGTTCTTCTACTCAATTAGGAAGCGGAACAACCTTTTATGGTCAAAATGGCGGATCCGTAGTAGTCAATACAAATAGCGATGGATCACAAAGTTTACAAATTACGCTAGCTAATGGCCAACAGCCTATGACATTTTCATCTCAACAATCGTCATCTACTAAAGAAAGTTATACCAACTATTATGGTAATAATGCAAGCGCTACTACCTATTACGGACCAAATGGATCAACCGCTACAATAGTGAATACAAATAATGGTCAACAAGCTGTCAGTGTACAAACTCCACAGGGATCCTATACATTTACACAATCAGGAGCATCTGATTCAAATTCTGATAACATTTCTTCTACACAATACTATGGAAGCACCGGATATCACGTAAATACTTACGAAGGAGCGTATGGTGGATCCGCTGGTGCAGTCACTGGACCTCAAGGCAATACCGCTTATTACGCTCAAGGTCCGAATGGAAACGCTGTCGCCGGAACTTCTGCTAGCTCGAGTAATTACGACTATAGCAGTTCATTGCCTCGAGGTATCCCTGCTAGTCAGATCCCACCTGGTCAGGAAGATTTGTATATTTTGAAATCGCAAGTGGTCCCGCCAGTGTGCCCAGCACCAACAGTTATAATGAGTGATCCTAATAAAGAAGCGAAGTGTCCGCCTTGTGAACCATGCGGAAGATGCCCTGAACCATCATTTGAATGCAAAAAAGTACCTAACTATAGTGCAATAGACAATCAATATTTACCTCAACCTGTATTAAATGATTTTAGTACTTTTGGAATGTAATCCACCTTTAAAAAGGTCCGAAGGGACTTCCGCGAAGCTTAAGCCGTTGCGGAGCCAAATATAATAATAAAATATCAAATATATTTTATTATAAATAATAACAACAGTTTGGTACTTACTTCGTTATAACCTTTCTTAACCGAAGATCCAAAGGTACTATCGTTGAAGAGTTTCTTAAGGGTGGTATAAGTCACAGTTTGGCACCACCTTTCTAACCGAAGGTTGCGTTGCTTAAAGGTGGTATTATTCCCGTGTCTTAATACATTTTTTATCCATTTGAAACGTCGCCCTCTTATCTTCTTGAGGTACAATATTAATCACACATTTGGACTTCTTTCCATATAATGGTTCTGTACACCCTTTTTCTTTCTTTCTTCGTGTAGTAGTCTTTTTAAATGTAAACACTTTGGGTTTTTCTTCTGTACATCGCGATCTAAAATGTTCATATCTTTCTCTCACTTCACAAAAGGTTAAATTAGATTTTTTATGCAACATCTTATTCACGGTTTCGTGAAGCTCATAAATATAACGAGAAAATGTGTCTCTACTTGCCATATGACACATCTGCAACGGTTTCTTTTTGAAATTATTCGTTAAATTCATTCTGCAATATTTGCACGGCAAAACGTATTGTAAACTCAATATATAGTCTCTGTAATGTTTTTTATCTTCTGGGGTCGGATGTACCGGATAATTGAAACTCATCGTGTGCAAAAAATGCCACATCGCGGGCCCCCATACAGATGTTAAAAACCCGTCACCCGATTTATAATCCTTTTTTGTAAATATTGCTTTTTTCGTTTTATTATGTGTATTTCTATTTTTACGCGTATTACTATTTTTCTTTGTGTATGTCATATATTATTACTATATAATAATAATATATAAAATATTATCCAAAATTTATAATATCAGTAAAATTTATATGGATTCTGAAACCCCATTTAATTTAACTATATTCACCAATGAAACTAAAAAAATTTGTATGTGTTCAGCAACTTCTATTTTTATCATTTTTCTATTTGTAATCAGTCCATTTAGCGGCTTCTTTAAAACATCATTGCTTATGAAAACAATTTCTCTAATACTACTAGTATACACATTATACTTAAATAATCATCAAACGAATTTATTAAGATCCGCATCCCAAAATGCTAAATCAGAAGGCGTAAAGTCTCAATTGAATATGAATATAATTTGCAGTTATATTTTTACATTGTTTATCGGGTTGTTAACTATTTTTGTTGTCAAAAGTTTTTTCTAATTTAGGCAAAGTCTGTACCTGATTAAAAAAAGGTACTATTTTAGTAGAATTTAAAATCGGCCTCTTTATTTCCATTATTTTTTCATAATACAATTTATCATTAGGAAAATCATATTTTTTGATTTCAATCAACTCGCCATTATTTTTGCGAAATAACATAACTGTAGTAATTATATTATTTTAATTAATACCTTTAAATCCTATTCGTTAAAAGAGAATCTTAATTTCTTCTAGAATATATATAAATATGTCAGCAGCAAAATATGTTAATTTTAATCAAGCTTTACCCATTGGAGAAAGTCCTAGTTTTTTATCAAGAATCAAAACCGCAGGAAGTAGTTTAAATAACACTACAATTATGATTATTATTGCAGTTATTGTATTTGCCATACTCGCAGGTTTATATTATTTTTATTATGTTGCACCACAAATGAAGGCAAAATATAAGCCAAATAGTGAACAAGTGCCTGTTGGATCTGAAAGCGGTAATGAAGCAGAACTGCTATTTTTCTTTGCTGATTGGTGTCCTCATTGTAAAACCGCAAAACCTATTTGGAACGATTTGAAATCTGAATATGAAAATAAGACCATTAACGGGTACCGAGTAGTATTTACAGAAATCAATTGTTCTGAAGAAACCGCTGAAGTAGAAAAAATGATGAACCAGTATAATGTAGAAGGTTATCCTACTATTAAATTATTAAAAGACGGTCAAGTCATTGAATATGACGCAAAACCTTCCAAGGAAACACTAACTCAATTCTTGAACACTGTTTTGTAAATCTAAAGTAGAGAGAAATTGTATGGCTGACTCTATTCCCTTATTAAAAAACCCTCGCCGCGCTTCTATATTGCTAAGCGCATTCCGTAAAATATCGATAGTTAAATATTTTGTATCACAAATGACTTCATTTTTCAGTGTTTTTTGAATATGATCTGTATTTACACTGAATACAGCTTTGAATAAAAAACTAAGTAAAAAATCTAAAAGCGTCGAGTCAGAATTTATATTATTTTTATCATCACTATATTGATTTTTAAATCCTAGTATTTCATCAGGATCCTTTCCTGATTCAATACAGAAATTCAATGGATAATTGCAAGACAATCCACCATCAATATAACATTTATCTTCTATAAAAACCGGCGCAACTAACACTGGCAAACTGCACGTCATATGCACTGCTGTCATCAGTGATAATTTTGGATGTGTCAAGTATGATATATCTTGAACTTTATATTCATTGATTTCGAAAGAGAAAAAATGTAATTCTATTTTTGAAAAATTGTAAAAATCCTCCAAATTAATATCCATCGGAATATCTTTAGCATCGAGTAATGGCTTAAAACATTTTTCGATCGTTTTTATATCAAAAATCCCCTTCTTAGTGTAAGCATCAAAAATGTTCTGAACCTTAACAGGAAACACTTCTTGCCAAGGTCGTTTAATAATATAATCATTTATGGTTTCCCAATCAAATTTAAGACAAATTAAAACCCCCACAATAGCTCCAGCAGATGTACCGTATATAGATTCTATTTCTCTCATATATATGAAATTTTTTTCTTCCAGATGTTGAATCGCAGCTAAAATTTGAATCATTATTGGGCCTCCCCCAGAAATAACTAAATGTTTAATTGTCATTTGTTGATTTTATTTAAATACCTTTTTACATTATTTTTAATAAGTTTTTTTATTAATTCAATATAAATGGCCAACATATTTACATTAGAAAATATTGAAGATTTTTCTGAAAAACTGAATATAGATGAACTTTATGAGAAAAAACGTCAACAAGATTTAAATAAATTAGCATTATTCAATAAAATTTTAAACCGTATTCACGTGAAAATCAAAACTGTATCACGGCAAAAAGTAGACGAACAATTTTGCTGGTTTATCGTGCCAGAAACTATAATTGGCGTTCCAAGATATGATCAAGGTGCGTGTATTGCATATATAATTGATAAGCTGAAAACAAATGGTTTCGTTGTGCGATATATTCACCCAAATATGTTATTTATATCGTGGAGGCATTTTGTACCGTCTTATGTGCGTAGTGAACTTAAAAAGAAAACCGGTATCGCTGTTGATGAATTTGGAAAAAAGATTGATGAAAATGCGGAAGAAGTTTCAATGAAAAGTATTACAAATGTTCCAACAGATCCAAACGAATATTTATTAAATAATAAAAATTTAGATCAAAATCAAAAAGGTAAACCATCAAAGAAAGAATATACCCCTATAAATTCATATAAACCTTCTGGAAATTTAATATACGATGATGCTCTTTTAAACAAAATAGAGGATAAATTTATGTAATGAACATCACTATACTTTCAAATTTATAATATACAATAATTTAAATATTATATTATTTTATATGACAAATAATCTATTAAAAAAAATAAATAAATTAAAAAATAAAACAAAAAAAAGACGAGATAAAATGTTCCAAACTATTACACCCCAACAACGTTCCATTATATGTAAAAATTCAGCAAACACTTATAATACATTTGAAGATAAAGTTGAAGAAATATTCAAGAAAAACAAGGTTAATATAGTATCTACCAGTTATAATTTAGAAAATCAAATTATTGATGATCTTAAAAAAGCGGTCAATCCGCATAATGTACAACCAAACCAAGATTATTATTCTTATATAAACGACAGATGGATATCAGATTATGAATTAACTGAAAATCAAAAATATATAATACAAGTAGACGATTTTAGAATCGTTCAAGATAAAGTTTATAGGGAATTAATAGAAATCATTGAGAACTATATTAAAAACCCAGCTACAAAGGATACAAAACAAGCGAAATGTATTAAGAATGCATTTACCTCATTCAAAGGATACAATACGAAAGCGCAAACAATATGTTTAGCAAAAACACGATTAGAATATATTGATGAATTGTTGAAGGATAAAAACAATGTGTGGAAAAATCTGGCGCTTCTAAACAAGAATGAGATAACATCTTGGGGGTCTCCATTTGTCTGGTCATTGAATCCTGATGACAAAAATCCCAAAATATACCGTTGTTATTTAGAACCTCCTCAGTTAACGCTGATTGATCTTGATGTATATTCAGACGATGCCGCTGATAGTGAAAATGATATAAAATACAAAAAGCATTATAGGAAAACATATTTTAAATATTTGAATAATTTGTTTACAATTGCGTTTGGTGAAAATCACGGGTTTGATGTAAAAGATATATTTGATACTGAAAATGAAATTTTAAATGCAATGGCTTGTGATTTGATTAAAGAAGTAGACGAGGACGATTATAATTTAGTAACAAAGGATGAAGCATTAAAAATGTTTGGTTTTAATTGGTCTGAATTTTGTAAAGAACTAGGATTTGAAGAAATACCTGATAGTTTTGTAACATCTAATATCAATTATTTATTATGTGGAACTAAATTATTACTAGAAAAATGGGATAGTCCAAAATGGAGAACATTTTGGATTTACTTGTATATTCGTCAACAGTGTAGATGGGATAAAAATGGATGGAAAAATTTCTATGAATTCCAAGGCTCATTTGTAACTGGGCAACAAGCTGAAGTTGATGATTATATAAAACCTATTTTTCCTATGGGATTTTTATTTAATACATTTTTGACTAATGAATATATACAAAAATACAATAATGAACAAGCTATTAATTATGTTAAAACTATGGCAGAAGATCTTAAAACAGTGTTTATTAGAATTATAAAACGTAATAATTGGATGCAGCCGAAAACAAAAGAAAAAGCATTAGAAAAACTAAGAACTTTAAAGTTAACTGTAGGATCTCCTGAGCTGTTAAGAATTGATCCCCTCTTAGATTACAACGACGACGATCCTTGGGGAAATATTGTTAAAATGGCTTTGTGGAGACATACGCAGGCGATAAAACTTGTTGGTAAACCTATAATTGATATACCTGTTATAGATTGGTCACAAAATCCTCCAAAATTTATTGGCACGCAAGCATATGTAGTAAACGCTGCATATACTCCTACAGAAAATGGTATTTATATTCCATTAGGATATATACAAAAACCATTTGTAGATTTAGATGAAAGAGGTTTAGAATACAATTTGTCTAGAATTGGTTTTACAATTGCACACGAAATGTCTCACGCATTAGATGATTTAGGAAGTAGATACGATGAGTTCGGAAAATTAAATAATTGGTGGACAAAAAAAGATCAAAAAATATTCGAGGATATACAAAAAGATGTCATTAAGCAATATGAAACCTTTGCATTATATGACGGTGTTCATTTTGACGCAGAACCAAGTGTGGGCGAAGATTTAGCAGATATATCCGGTTTAGCCTTGTGCCAAGAATATTTAAGAGATTTTCAATTGAAAAATGAGGATATTTTGCCAATACAATCTTTATCTTTTGAAGCATTTTTTGTTTTTTTCGCCGTTCAATCTAGACAAAAAATTTCCAAGAAGGCCATTTTAGCGCAATTAAAAACAAACCCCCATCCTTTAGATAAATATAGATGCAACGTACCATTATCCAGAACCAAAGTATTTAGGGCAATTTATAATGTTAAAAAGGGCGATAAAATGTGGTGGCATTCAACAAACAGTGTTTGGAATTAATTAATAAAATTAATAAAATTAATGAAATTAATTTGAAAAAAGGGCGTTTAGAAATTTTTTTTGTAAGTTATATATATAAATGGCAAAGTCTCAACGTCGTCGTTCAATGTCTAGATCAAGATCTGCTGCTCGTGGTCGTTCACGCGCTGCTTCCCGTATGGCCTCAGCTGCTGCTTCCCGCGCTGCTGCTGCTTCCCGCGCTGCCTCAGCTGCTGCTTCCCGCGCTGCCTCAGCATCAAGATCCGCCTCCGCATCAAGAAGTGCCGCTGCCGGTCGTGCTGCCTCTGCTGCCGCTGCCCGTGCCGCTGCTGCTTCACGTGCTGCCGCCGCCGCCGCATCCCGTGCTGCCTCTGCCAGTAGATCCCGTCAATAAATATAGGGACTGTCTGACATAATTTAATATTTAATGTAATGATTAAATATTTAATGTTTTAAATATATATAGATGACTACTAGACGTATAAAAATAAGAAGAAACAAAACTAAAAAAATGCGTGGAGGTAAGAAAAGTAAAAGTAACCGAAAAACCAAAACAGGTAAAAAATGGACAACTGCTATCGATGCGGCTTCTCGTACTTTAGAAAAAACGGGATCTATTTCCGCTGCTCAGACAGTTTTAAAAAAACAAGCGTTGTTTAATGCTCGTAAGATGTTTGGTGCTGTTGGTAATTTATAAATTAAACAAATATAAAGTTATAATCATTATACGTTTATAATCATTATAATATATGAAGTTGTTAATGTCATTTGTATTTTTTTTAATAGTATTAATGTTTTTACCCACTTTTTACATACTATCTTTAATATGCATAAATGAGTGTGTGAGTTATTTTACTGATAGTTTAAAATAATTATTCACACTATTTATTTTTCTACGACAATATTTTTGGCAATATTGCGTATAATCTTATCTTCTTTTTCCAAATCATTATCACCTGAACCTCCAAGAGACTCTATAATTAGTTTGTGGTATTGCGTAGAATATTTCGAATGATACTCATTATAATCCGGATGCTTTTCTTTAAATTTTTGGATCAATCGTGCATTTTTGGTGGCAACTTTTTTAATAACTTTTCTGATTTTGTTCTTCTCTTCGTCTTTTTCCCACTTATCTTCATCTTTAATGTAAATCGTTTCTCTCTTTTTATCAGTACAATGAACAGGTCTTTGAGTAACATCGAGTGCATTTAAATTCTTTACAATAATATTAGAAATACCATCCACATAACCGATTTCGCCCATCTTTTCTAAATCACTTAGTTGCAATTGAATAGATTCCACAAATTCCATTATATTCATAGCATCTTTACAAGTTTCATTTAAGAAAAAATTTAAATTAAATGCTTTATTATGTGAATTTGTATGTGTAGTAGTATTGTGAGTACCATTTTTTGCAATTTCCAATACAATGTTTTGTTGTTCAATCATTTTATTATTCTGTTCCATCATCATACTTTTCAATTCATTATTTTCTTTCATTAAATATTTAACCAAGTCGTATATTTCTATTTTTTCACAGATGGATTCTTCGTTTTTAGAATTATTTATGCACGTTGTATCCGATTGATTAAATTTGCAAGTTTTTTTATGACTGCATAAAGAAGACGAATGTTTATATGATTTTCCACATACACAACTAAAAAGGGTTTTTGGGTTTTTTTTATTAGGATTTATTAGTCTCATATGTTTATCGGTTGACAAATGTCTCGAGTAGTCTTTTTTATTAGACGTAATAAAGTTACAATTTTCGCAAAAATAATTTTGTGGGTTTTTTGGGTTTTCTATATTAGGATCCATTAGTAATATATACTAATATAAAAAACCCCTAAATATTTCAACAAAAATAAAAATAAATTTTATCGTCACAAAATAAAAAATATTTTTTTCGAATTGATACCATAAAATTCAACTATGGTCACATTTTAAGAATTTGGCATAAAGTATTTCAACTTTTGAAAATTGGACAAAAATAAATGTCCAATTTTGGAATTTCTGAAAAGTCTTTAAAAATACCTTAAAATTTCGATACTACACGTGTAGTACAAGTTTTGAGCCAAAATACTACATATTCTCTACATTATGTAGTATTTTTTCATTAGAATAATACATAAATTAAATAGTTGAAGTATTTGTTATTGTAGTTGGTACACTGTTTGTTACCGTATTAGGTACACTGTTTGTTATCGTAGTTGGTACACTGTTTGTTATCGTAGTTGGTACACTAATATCAGTTGTTATTGTATTTGGTGTATTCGTCATTGTAGTTGGTACTGAAGAATCAGTTTCAATTATGGTCTTTATATTTGGTTTTGCCGGATTTACTACTCCTGCCACAACAACTGGCGGTGGTTTTACAAAAGGCGCTTCTTTTACAGGAGTAGATAGTACAGTCTTTGTTTCTTTTATAATTTTTGAAGCTTCGGTTTTTAATGCTTCTATTTGTTTTTGTGTAGTCTCTAAAATTTTTGATTCAACAATGGCTTCATATAATTTGACACCATTTACATAATCTGTTTCGCATTTAACGTATAAATCAACAATTAAACGTCTACTTTTTTCAACCGATTTTTGAAGCGAATCTTCAGTCAAATTTGGATTCACTCGTATTACTTTTTTGTTTGAATAAGGATCAATTACATATGTAAATAAATCATTTATTACTGATAATAATTTAGATTGATTATCTGCAGCAGTTTGTATCATTCTTTTAGTATTTTCAGCATAATCGACAAATAGTTTATCTTTCATATTCATAGTGTACTTCGTTTTTAAAACAGGGTTAGCCCCTTGACAACCAGGTTTTTTATTGTAATCCCTCAATTTGATATCACTGAATTTAGTTATTTCTGGAGGCATTGTTTCATTGCCAGTAAAAGCCGTATAAAATAACTTTAAATCTTTCATAAATTGTTTTTTAGTTGCATCAGACATTCCTGTAAAATTTCCATTAGAATAATCATAATTATCATCTAGATATAATTTCATAAGCTCAGTAATACCAGGCTCATCTGCAAGTGTTTTGTCGAGGCCATTTTTACTCATATTCATATCACATACTTTTGGTTGTAACGATACATTACCTGTATTTCCATCTATTTGTTCGCCTTTTTTAAGAGCTCTAATTCTATTGTCACAAATATTTAATTTATATAATTTTCTATCTACACCTTTAGGAATTTTATCTTTTTCTAATAATCCAGTTTTAACAGTCTGACCTGTAGCATCTTTATATGTGTATACTGGATTGATCGTCATTACAATTGCTGCAAATACGTGTGCTATTTTAACATAGAATTTTGCAATCCCTATACAAACCCGTTTTTTTCGAATACTTTTTTGGGCATCATTTGAAATATCCAAGTCTTCTAATCTATCCTTGTTTATAAAAATAATTTTTTCTTTATTAAGCACATTTACTTCGGCTCCGTCTTTTATTCGTTGAGCAAGATAGGTTACCTCCATATCATTAAAATACCTTTGAATTATATCAGAAGTAAGGACAACTAATTTATCACAATAAGCTTTCTCTGAAAGTTTGCTTAAACTCTTAAAATCCATTGTTAATATATAATATGTGGCAATGTAATCGATTACGTCATAAAAATTGTTAAATTCTTTTTCGGCACTAGATGTGTTATTACTAGAATTAGATGTAGATGAAGTAGTATTTCCCATATACTATATTATTTTAAAAAAATAAATATAAAATGCAAATAATATAAAAATCAAATAAATTAAATTATAATAAAATTGAATTGAAATTATTTTATCTGTTGAAAGATAAAATAATGATGAGTAAAGACAAAAGTCAAAAACGTAAAAATAATAATGTAAATAAAACTGAATTGTGGAATATATTTGATTCGGAAATAGAAAATCCAAATAAGCAAATAGTTCCTTTAGAATGTATTTATGGTTCTGGTAATAGAGAAGTTTGTGAAAGATGTGAAAGTATTTTAGCATTTTCAGAGGAAGGATTTTTAGCTTGTACAAATAATAAATGCGGTATTATTTATAAAGATTTAGTCGATCACGCAGCAGAATGGAGGTATTATGGTGCAGACGATAATCAAAACTCAGATCCAACCAGGTGTGGTATGCCAATAAATCCTCTATTAGAAGAATCATCCTATGGGTGTAAAGTATTATGTTGTGGTCCGATGACTTATGAGATGAGGAAAATAAGACGGTATACAGAATGGCAATCAATGCCGTATAAAGAGAAATCTCAATACGACGAATTTCAAATTATTACGAATATGGCACAAAATGCTGGCATACCAAAGATGATAATCGACGACGCTATTATATATCATAAAAAAATTTCAGAATACGAATTAACATTTAGAGGTGATAATAGAGATGGAATTTTAGCGGCTTCTATATATATATCTTGTCGGGTAAATAATTACCCAAGAACTGCAAAAGAAATAGCATCTATATTTAAACTAGATGTAACTAGTGCAACAAAAGGTTGTAAAAATGCATTAGCAATTATAAATAATTTGGAGAAAGATATGGATAATAAAGAAAAGACCAATTTTGGTAAAACAAAACCAGAAGCATTTATTGAAAGATATTGTAGTAAATTAAATATAAATAATGAGTTGACAAAACTTTGTCAGTTCATTTCAATGAAAATAGAGAAAATGGACGTAATGCCTGAAAATACACCTCCATCTATTGCTGCTGGAGTAGTATACTTTGTTTCACAAATGTGTAAATTAAATATAAGTAAAAGAGATGTAAAAAATGTTAGTGAAACTAGCGAAGTCACTATTAATAAATGTTATAAGAAGCTAGAAAAGATATCAAAAGAAGATTCTATTATTCCTGCAGCAATACTTAAAAAATATAATTTAGATTTTACTAAATAAACTTTTATAGTGGAACTTGTTATTGTTGTATTATTTCTTCTTGAATAATTTGTATAATTCTTGACTTGTTTTATAAATTCTTTTTCTATTGTGTTTTTTTATTTTTTGGAATACTTCAAAGAAGTCACGTTCTAATTGTTCTAACTCATCGTCTTCATTTACTTCTCCGCAACATCTATTTTTTAAATCTTCATATTCATTAATAATTTCACGTTCAAAACCAGATTCAGGATCAGGTTCTATTTTACTATTTTCATCATTATATTCCGCTTTTTCATAAAGAAACCCGGCTTTTCCACATAAATTTTCATTATTTCTGCAATGTATCGCAAAGTTGGGCAATGGTTCAATTGTACTACCTTTAGGAGATACATTTGTTGTAAACATTTTACATAATCCTAGCTCCAAATGTTCTTTTTTGTTCGGAATATAAAATTTACAAGAAGTACACGAAGGTTCAAAGGCAATAATAATATTTAATAATGAAAATAACAGCAGATATGATAACATATATTTATAATATATAATATATTATAATCTTTAAATATATTTAAAATTGTTATTTATTAAATAAATGCCATATTTCTATGTTAGAGTTATAAATAAAAAAATAAAACCTTTAATAAATCTATAAATGTCTAGCGAAATAATGGAAGTAAAGGAAGAACCTATAGTAGTTCCCAAACGTATTTTTATAGTTCCCTATAGAAATCGCATTCAACATAAATTCTTTTTTAGCAAATATATGAGTTTTATACTTGAAGATAAAAAAGACTATGAAATCTATTTCTCTCATCAATGTGATGCAAGAACATTTAATAGAGGAGCTGTTAAAAATATTGGCTTTATCGCCGCCAAAAATAAATATCCAGAACATTACAAGGATATCACTTTTATATTTAACGATGTAGATACAATTCCTTTTCATAAGATTTTTGATTATGAAACAACACCAGGCGTGGTTAAGCATTATTATGGGTTTAAGTACGCTTTAGGCGGTATCGTTGTAATGAAAGGTTCTGATTTTGAAAAAACAAATGGCTTCCCTGGATTTTGGGGTTGGGGAATGGAAGACAATGTATTACAAAAGAGATGCGAAGCTGTTGGATTAAAGATAGATAGGAGCGTATTTTATAACATTGGCAGCCCAGAAATGCTACAGTTGTTTGATGGAATATCTCGAATTATTAGCAAAAAAGATCCTTGGAGAGGAGAGCACGACAATGGTATAGATGGTATTAGAACAATTACACAATTAAAGTATACTATAGACGAAAAATCGGAAAACCCTACCGACAATATATTTGTCGTTCAGAATTCAAGAATAAAAGTTATTAATATTTCTACCTTTCTAACACACATTCCATTTGGAGCAGAAGAATATTACAATTACGATTTGAGAGAGCCCAAACGAAAAATTATACACCCAGATAAAATTAGAGAGACGAAAAAAACAGTCATTAATACAAATGATTGGACGAATATACCATATTATCCAACAACTTTGGAGAAAAAAGAAAATATGGTAAAATATTTGATATCTATGGGTAAACAAGTACCACAGTCATTGTTAAAGGAAATTTCTGACGCTAAAAAAGAAGAAATACAAAAGGATTCATTTAATAATTTTAGTAGCGCAAATCAAAACAATCAAAACAATCAAATACAACCTCAAATATATCAGCAGCACGTACAAAGTTCTCGTTTATCTAAAATACCAACGCAAATGGCAAATCAACAACAATATTATAATAGACCTCCTCCACCCCCAAATAAATATTCGCCAGAATATGCAGCGTATATAGGTGCAAAACCTAGAGCACAAGCAAGTGCCAGAATAAGACTAGGCGGCGCCTTTTAATTCCACCTTTGGGAAAGGTGGATCCAAACCCTTAAGAAAATGTTATAGCTAATTGGGCTCAACCTTTTCTAAAGTGAGTTGTTTCAAATTTATTAAATCTTAGGCTCCATCTTTTCCAAAGGTGGATTAGGTGGATTCTTGTGCCATACGTAAACCATTTCGGTATAATCATTTTGCCGTTTCGATTTTTTAAGTGGAAATACTTCGTGAGCTTCGCCTAACAATCCCTGTAATACATTGTCATATACTTCTTTGCATATATTAATTATATAATGACCTCCCAACTGAAGACCATTATATGTTTTACTAAATAATGGTTTATAAAATTTTTCGTCCATATCCTTTTTCGAACCATACTTCACATTATTCTCATATTTCTCAATAAAATAGTAAGGTGGAGATGAGAATACTGTGTCGTAAACATATCCTTCATAGTCTACGTCTAATGCGTCACAAAAACGTGTATTAAAAAATGTTGCACATTTAGTCTGCAAATAAGTAACCATATTACAATATGGTTCTTTCAACGAAACGTTTATTTCTACACCATAAAACGCATCTAAATTTAATGCCGCGGCCGCGACCGTAGATCCGCCCCATCCAGCACAAAAATTCAATACTCGTTTTGCATTATATTTTGTATAAATTTCCATACAATTTAACGGTCTCATTATATTTATTGCACTAATACATATATTATATACTTCCTTCAATACAATATATTCATTTTTGGTATTATTTTTGTTTTTAACGTCCTTATAGTATTTCAACATTGTTTGTATAAATTGTTTTTTTTTAAAATCTTCTATATTTTGCAAAAATTCATAGAAACTAATATCATATTTACCTTTTGTTTCTAGACGTTGTACGAAGGTAAAATAATCAACTACATTATTTCCAATACGAGATCTCGGACCTACAGTATGCGCATCTTTTCCTATTTCAATTAATTGATTCATATCTTTTTCTAGATCTTGCAATTTTATATTTTTTATTTGATTGGCAATGTATTTTTTATCAATAACACTTTCCATATACAAATTTGTTAATATTATTTTTCCATAATAATAACAAATAAGCAACTTTTACAACTTTTACAACTTTTGAAAAATTTTGCAAAACGAACACTACTTCTTATAAGCTTTGTTATAATCCAACATATACTTTTGAAAATTAGTAACCTTTTTCTCGATGTCACTATAATCTTCCTTTTGTACAACACTTAGAGGAATTATTAAATACCAATTATCATCTCTCTGTAATTTAAACCAATATTTGTCTATTTTAAATTCATTGTTTGTTGGTTCTTTCATTAATTTTTGTATACCGTCTTTATAATTTTGGATAAGTTTATCATAATAAGTATTTTTAACAATATATCCAGTAGTGGTTTGACAACGAAAAACCTTTATACAATTATTATTTACTGGGGTGTAAGGCAGCATATTATTCCCTGCAACAATAATGACATCCCATTTTATATTTGAATCCAAAAATGTTTGTATTTGTTTTAAAAATAATCCTGGATCTAAAAATTCTATATCATCCTCACAAATAAATACACTGTCGTAATTATTTTTTTTTGCAGTTTCAAGACATTTTAGATGACTCATACTACAACCCAGTGCACCGTTATCTAATTTAATCGCTTGAAATCTCTCAGAGTTTATTACACCAATTTTATCTAGTTCCTTTTTCACGTGTTCATTTCTGTCAGGTCTGCTTTCTAAATTTATATATATAGCCGGAATTTTATTGAATAACATTTCAATTTATGTAATATGGTAAATTTATATTTAAATAATAAATATATTATATAAATATTAAATGATAATTCCTAAAATTATTCATCAATTATGGATAGGGACAAAACCAGCACCTATTACACTAATGAATACTTGGAAAGATAAGCATCCAGAATTTGAATATATATTTTGGAATGAAGAAGAGTTTATAAAACGTAAATTTGTTTTTAAATGTCAAGAAAAAATTGATGGAATAGAAGAAATAAACGGAAAGGCGGATATAATGAGGTGGGAAATACTGTATAAATTTGGTGGAATATTTTTAGATGCGGATTCTATATGTATTGAGCCTATTGATGATGAATTACTAAATAAAAAATGTTTTGCTGGTTGGGAACAAGAAGAAGTTAGACCTGGACTAATTGCAACTGGCACAATGGGATTTCCTCCAAAACATCCATTAGTAAAAGGAGCAATAAAATGGATATTAAATAACGAAGTGAGTCAGGAAAAAGCAAAGTTAATGGCTTGGCAATCAGTAGGTCCAGGATTATTGTCGAGAATGTACAATACAGGTGATTTTTCTGATCTACATATATTTCCGAGTTATACATTTTTACCTATACATTTAACTGGTATGGAATATAAAGGACACGGTAAGATTTATGCATTTCAAGCGTGGGGTTCTACCAAACAAAGTTATGACAATATGAATAATATGGTATTACCTGAACAATTTTTAACCCCGCCAAAGGAAAAAAGTATAAGTGTTTTAGTTTCTAGTTACAATACTCCTGCAAAATATGTGAAAGATTGTTTAGATTCTATTAAAAACCAAATAGGTTATTTTAATATTGAATTGGTATGGATAAATGATGGGTCTGATGCACTCAATTCAAAACTATTAAAAAATTTATTAGATAATTTTATGAAAGTATCAAGATTTACTACATTGGTGTATGAAGTAAACGAAACAAATAAAGGAATAGGGTTTTCATTAAATAAAGGTATACAATTATGTAGCAATGAATTAATTATAAAAATGGATAGCGATGATATTATGGTTAAAAATAGAATCCAAATGCAAATAGGATTTATGGAGGCAAACCCTCATATAATGATTTGCGGTTCTCAAATAAATTGTTTTAAAGATGACATCACTAATATAGTATCAGTTACGAATCACCCACAGATATTAACATGGGAACAATATAAAGAAAAACCTTCGCATTGGTTTGTAAATCACCCTTCTTTGTGTTATCGTAAATCGGGTATTTTAGAAATTGGGAATTATGATGCAAATAAATCAAGAATGACAGAGGATTTTGAAATGGCCTTGCGTATGTTAAAGCGGTTTGGATGTGTATGCAATTTACCAGAGGCTCTGTTGTATTATAGGTTACACGAAAAACAAGTTACAAATAATGGCGGAATCGAAGGCAGAGGGCATTGGCAACAAATCAGATTAAAGATTATAGATGAATTAATAAATTCGTAATTGTAATAAGTTAAATACTTTAAGATTATATCTTTTATATTAATAAATGAACAATATAAACGATATCAAAAATATATTTTATATAAATTTAGAGAGTCGTCCTGATAGAAAACAATTTTTTGAAAACCAAATGAAAATGGTAAGGTTAAATGCAGTACGTTTTAATGCTATAAAAAATAGTTGTGGGGCTATAGGTTGTAGTCTGAGTCATTTGGCGTTATTGAAATATGCAAAGAAAAATAACTTAGATCATATTTTAATAATGGAAGATGATATTATGTTTTTAAATCCGCCATTTTTTATCCAAAATTTAAATAATTTTTTGACAAATCATAAAGATTTTGATGTTTTATTGATTGCCGGAAACAATATGGGTGAATACACTAGAATCGATGAAAATTGTGTAAAAGTCCAACATTGCCAGACTACGACTGGATATTTGGTGAAAAGACATTACTACGATAAATTAATACATAATTTTGAAGAAGGGGTAAGTAATTTAATAAAAAATATAAATTTAAAAGATGAGTATGCATTAGATCAATATTGGACAAAACTACAATTAATTGATAACTGGTATTTATTAACACCATTAACCGTTTCACAAAAGCCAGATTATAGTGATATAGAAAAAAAACGTATTAACTATAATTCTGTTATGTTAGATTTGGATAAAACAAGGTTGCGTCAAATGCGCTATATACAAGAGCAAAAAAAATTATCGAATACAATGAATAGTATCATTCATAAATAATTTCACCTTTAGAATCCACCTTTCCTAAAGGTGGAAAAATTAGATTTTACCTTCTTCTAATAATCGTGGATAATCACTATATTCGATGTCAGTAAAAAATTTATTCGTTGCCAATGGAAGAATATCTTTTTTGTATATTTCATTTAAAAAAAAACCTATCGCATAATCTTCCAAATATTCTTTTTCTATATAGTTCTTTTTTGAAAGTAAATCCACTATAGATGATTTAGATAGAAAGTAAAAACGTCCACTACAGTATTTAGTTGCATATATTGGTAAATCGCTTGGAAGTTCGGGATGTATTTTATAATATTCAGAGATATGCGGCTTTTCTACATTTACGACGTACCCTCCATAATGGGTTTTGGGTCTTTTTTGTGAAATAAACCCAACTAACGTATTAAAGAAATTTGGATTCACTAATATTTGATCATCATCAGTTTTAAATAAATATTTAAAATCGAATGTTTTATAAACAGCTTCGTATGCAGCGATTACTTTTTTAGGCAATGAACTATAATCATCTGCAACTTTAACCCATAGCACGTTATTTTCCTTGTCAAATTTGTATTTGGTATCTTGTTCAGGATCTCCAATTACGTGATAATAACGTAGATATGAAGGAATATGTGGTAGCCAAGTCATCTTTTGAAATTTAGCCTTTTTTTGATACTTCTTACAATTCATAATCAACATTATAAATTCTTGATCTATCATATATATAATATAAAATAGTAAAGCGTTTGTATTTAATATTTTATATGACATATTTGATATTCTGTTTTAGATGTAATTTAATTATTTAAAATATTCAATTATGTATATGAAAAATCATATCTTTTATTTTATGGTGTAATAACTTAATATATAATGTTGAGTGGTAAAATATATAACTATAGTTATTTTGCTTTATTTTGATTGCGGTTTTTAGGTTTATAAACATCAAAAATATTTGATAAATTAAAAAAATTACCAAAATACTATAATCATTTAAAAATAGGATTATCTAAATAATCCTAAACCTATGATGTGGGTTTTTGAAGATATTAATTATGAATGGATTGTTGGTATTCGCGCTAAGAAAAATCAATTGATTTTTGTGAGAACTGTAAATTTGTAGGTGAACACGTTTATGATGATGAATCGCGAAATCAAGAACAAATTAATATTCTGAAAAGTTAATTAAATAAAATATCGTTAAACTCAATATTTTATAATGTTTTAGCATAATATAATATGAGTGAGTTTTACACAACTATAAAAATGTATGATGGTTTTGGAGCTCAATATCAAAAAATAGTTCAAACATACATTTATTGCAAAATGAACAATTTAAATTTTGCTTATAGTCCAATAGACAGTATAGAGCATAATTATGAAAATGATGTAACATATGTTAATAAGCTAGAAAAAACAATGAATTTAGAAAATAATATAGTAAATGTTGATAAAAATATGGTGTTACATAGAATAGAATTTCCAATAGTTAGAGAATTTTCAGAAAAAAATATTGATATATGCTGTGAAAGCGAACATATGAAATTTATAAAGGATTGCTTCTGGGGAAACAAAGAGAAAGATTATTTTAAAAATGATAAATTAAATGTAGCTATTCATATAAGAAGGGCTAATTTACACGATAAAGGGCTTGCAGGTCAAAGAGTTACTACACCGAATAGTTACTATTTAAATATAATGAATAAAATACGTGAGAAATATAAAGATAAAGATAAACAGGTATTATTTCACATATATTCACAAGGCGATGAAACAAAATTTATAGATCTAGTTAATTCAGACGTCAAAATGTATTTAAATTATGATATTATTGAATCATTTATTGGTATGGTTGCAGCCGATATATTAGTAACATCTCCAAGTAGTTTAAGTTATGTAGCAGCTTTGATTAGCGATGGAGAAATTTATTATAAAAAGTTTTGGCACAATCCTAGAAAAAACTGGATAATATGTGGATAAATCATCACTGGTTATATAACCCTTAACTATTCGTTATAGTATTTTAAATTTTATAATATATAATCATATATGCGACCTGGAGTAGGAATATTAGTAATATTAAAATATGAAAATTATATTTTATTAGGAAAACGAAAAGGCTCACACGGACACGGAGAATGGTCATTCCCAGGGGGTCATTTAGAAATGGGCGAAAAACCAATAGATTGTGGGAAAAGAGAAATTTTTGAAGAAACTGGTATAGATATATCAAAATTACAACCAGTAGAGATTGGTTATACAAACGATATATTTTATAAAGATAATAAACACTATATAACATTATATCATATGTATAATATACCTGATAAAGTAACCCCTATGTTAATTGAACCTGAAAAATGCTTTGAATGGGGTTGGTTTGATGTAAATAGTTTACCAGAACCTATTTTTTTATGTGTACAAAATTATTTAGTTAAATATAGATTATAAATTTATTTAATATATTTATAATGCGAATTCTTGATTTCAATACATTTATATTTGATTTAGATGGAGTAATAATAGATTCCGAATATTTACACTTTGAATGCTATAAAAAATCTTTAAAAACTGTCATAGATTATGATTTAGAGTGGGAAGAATATTGCAAAATTCACCATTCTTTAGATTATTCTTTTGATAAGAAATTTACTGAAAATTTTGAAAAAATATATTTTGAAAAATGTGTATTATATAAAAATAAAATTGCAGACATAAAATTAGTAACAGGGTTTAAACAGTTTTTTGATATATTAATAAAATATGGTAAAAATATATGTATTGTTTCGGATACTTCAGATGAAATATTTAATATTATATGTAAAAGGTTTGAATTTTTAAAAAAATGCAATATCATTATTACTAGAAATATGGTTAAAAAAAGAAAACCAAACAGTTATTGCTATTTAAAATTACTGAATAAATTGCCAAATTATATAAAAAATCACGAAATTATTGCATTTGAAGATTCTTATAAAGGTTGGGTTGCAGCTAGTAATGTGATATATAATTGTATACTGGTTAATGATAAAAAATACATATATTATGATTTGATAAATGCTGCAAATTCTGTTACTAATTTTGAAAATATTATAGAGTTTAATTTTAGAACTAGATTTAATTATTTACCATTTTACATTTCATCTAAAACGCATCATCGTGAAAAATGGATAGAATTAAAAAAACTATTTCCCATTCAAGCTAATTGGATTAACATAAATAAAAGTAAAAATGATATAACTACTGAAGATAAAGTAAAAATATGTGATATGATTAAAAGCGATATATTAAAGTCAGAGTTTGGAATTTTATATTTAGAAAGAGACGAAACAGATCATATTGGTTCGTTAATAGAAATAGGATTCCTACTAGCTAACTCAAAAAAAATATATATGTGTGGTGAAAATATTTTTAAAAATGAAGTATTGTTTAATTTTAAAAATCACTTGATATTTTCATATGTTAATCATTATAATTTAATAAATGTGTTTACTAACATTCAATACGATATGAACGATCATTATAAAAATTTTGTGTCTAAAATAATAAAAGATAAAGAAGTAATAGAAAATATGGAAAATATGGAAAATATAGAAAATATAGAAAATAAACCGGTTTTAGATTATCTTGTTATTTGTGCTTCTGGCAAGGGTACTAGATTATTACCAATAACACGAGATATACCAAAATTATTAGTAAATGTCGATAATTTAAATATATTAAATAAAATAATTGATTATTGGAAAAAATATACAAATAAATATGTCATAATTATAGACTCAAAATATAACGAAATAGTAGATTTTTATTTAAAAATCACTGGTATTCAATATGAAATTGTTAATGTAGATTGTTATAATGGCGAAGAAAATAGTTACACTTTACACAATGCATTAAGTGATACAAAATATTCTAATAAAAAAATATTAATAACGTGGTGTGATATTTATCCTGATTCAATCATTCCAGAAAAAGTATTTGATGATAAAAATATAATATTCACTTATAAAAATTATGGACGATATGATGCAATTGATAATAAAATAATAAAAAAACCATATGGAAATATTATAGGAATTTATTATTTTTCATCATTTAATCATATAACAGATTTTGAACCAAAAATGGATATTTGTGATTGTTATAAAAAGAATTTTGGAGATTTTATAACATATGAAATCGAAAACTTAACGGATATTGGTGATTATCAAAAACTATGTTATTATATAAATAATAAGAAACAAACTTATAGTACACGTTATTTTAATAAAATAATTGATTTTTCGGATAATATTTTAGAAAAACGATCAACGTGTAGTTATGGAAATACTATAATAACAAATGAAATGTCATTCTATAAATATAATTCATTAGATAATATACCAGAAATAATAGAATTTGGATACGATTATTTTAAGATGAAAAAAATAGCAAATTGTAATAATATAATAGAGATATTTAATAAAAGCGATATTGAATCACAAAAAGAAATAATAAAAAATATATTGAGAGAAATTGAAAAAATACATAATGTAGAAAAAATAAAAGTAAGTAAATCCATTTTACTAGAAGATATCAAAATCGAATTTTATGATAAAGTATTACAAAGATTAGATAATATACAACAACTATTATCTTATTTTAATAATATTAAAACCATAAATAATATTCAAATTAAATACGATCATAAATATATTATTGATGAAATTTATGAAAAAATAAAAAAACATATTTTAGAAAATGAAATAGAATATAATATGATTCACGGTGATCCTCATATGTCGAATATTTTAATGGATAGTAATAATAAAATATGGTTTATAGATCCAAGAGGGTATTTTGGAAATACAAAATTATTTGGATTGAAAGAATATGACATTGGTAAAATAATTTACTCTTTGAGCGGATTTGATCAAATAAATAGCAACAATAACCATTTTTTTATAATAGATGAAAAAAATAATATAGATACGAATATAGATAATAACATTGACAACTATTTACATTTATTTGATAAATATGATAAAAATATGTTAATTAATATGACAATTTTACATTGGTTTGGTTTGACAGACTATTCTAAAAATAATATACATAAATGTATTTCTTCGTATTACTATGGAATTTATTTATATCATTTATATTATGTAAAAACTTAATATATTCATTATAATACTTTATAATGAATACAATATTACTCCGACCGAAAAGAAAACGATTGATTATTATAGTTAAATTTTTGACTGAAAATATTTTATATTTTTAAAAATGATATCCCTTCATTTCTTCTTTGGTAAAATGTGAGAAAAAATAGTAACATAATATATTTGGTTTTAATTCGTCTTGTTTTATTGCAGAAGCTAATGAACTAATTCCAGAATTAACAGTTATAAACGTATCGCAATTTTTTATTATATCACAATAATCTATTAAACTATTCACTTTTAAATATTCAATATTCGATATCTTTATTTTTAAATAATTGTATACGTTTTCAAAAATATTGTTTGATTTAAGGTTTACGCGATTAATAATTTTTATATTTTTATTATTATTTATAATTAATGGTGTAAAGTAATCAATGTACTCAATATATTTGTTTAATTCAAATACTTGAGATGTCCCAGTTAGATCAATTATAATATAATTATTAAATTCTATCAAATATCTAGGTGTATAATATATTTTTGGATAAAAATCAGTTTTTTTCGAATCCATGTGATATTTCTACTCTATGAATAAAATATTCGTTTTGTTTTACATTCTCCTGCATTAGGTTGTTGATTAATAATCCCCTTTATAAAAGGATTTCCCCCATACTAAATCATTTATTTCTGCATCTCTTGATGCATTATTCGAGTGTATATACACATCATACCCCTTTTAGAGAATAATTCAGGTAATGTTGAATATTGTAAATTATCACATAAACCTCCCCATTGTTGGTATATTATTATTGATTTTGAAAATTCCGTATAATATATTTATATATATTTATTAATAATATTTAACCAATATTTCATAGTTGTTTTTTCCATATTGAATTTTTGTTTAGAAAAAATATCAATCGTTTTATATAATAATTCTTCTGTAATATCGTGCCAGTCATCTACAATTAACACAGGCAATTCATCATATAAATTATCAATATCACTTTTTTTTACAATTACTATACATCCTAAACATAAACTTTCCCAAGTTCTTATACAATCAAGACCGTTTCCGTGAGGAGATACAACAAATGCATATTTACTACATTCTTCCCAATATGAGTCTCTACTTTGATTATTAGAATAATAAATAATGTTTTTTGGAATTATATTTTGCAAATGAGTCCTATAATTTCCATTACGCGAATCAGTTTTATTTAAATGCCAATTAGCATAAATTTTGGGGATTCGTTTGCTAAAATGTAAACAGTTGTCTGTTATTTTACATAAAATATCGTCTTGTTCCTTTGCACTTCTAATGGGACAACCAAACGAATGTTTATTCAGTAATTGCCAGTAATCTAATCCATACGGTATACTAGTAAATTTTTCACTATCCGGAATAATTTTGTTTATTGAAAACCAATGTACAAAATATTTATTATTTATAATTGATTCATAATTATTACCTCTTTCTAATATTTCTTTCTCAGACCATCCATTACATTCATTTGGGAAAGTGGAATCTCCATAAAATCCAATAATTATAAATTTATATTCAATATATGGTAAAATTTTTTTATTAAAAAATTCGATATTACCAGGATGATGATTAATAATAAAAATATTTGTTTTATTATTTTTTAATTTATTTTTTTCAAATGTAAATTTTTTTTCTGAATTTACATTCCAATTCAAATCTAATATATTAATAGATTCATTCAATAAATATGCAAACCCTATCGGTGAATAATATTTAAACATTTTTATTTATAATAATAATAAAAATGTTTAAATACTTATTATCAGTAATATTATTATCAGTAATATTATTTTTAGTAATATTATTTTTAGTATCCGTAATATCCTTCAACAAATGGTAAACCCATAAAATTAAAATTTTTCAAATACTTTTCATACTCATATTTTTCAAAAAAGTTAATATTTAATATGATACATAATTCTTTAATTATTTCTAAAAATAAAACGGTTGTTGGGTGGTTAATACCAAATACTATTTTGTCTTCTTTAAATTTATCTATTATATTTGATACAGTAATATCAACTTTTTTAGTTATTTCACGATACTTTAACTCTTTTATAGAATTGTCATAATCATTATAATTTACGTAAATTGAGGGCAATTTAATTAATTGACAATATGTTTTTTTTAATTCGCTTAATTTTTCATAATTACAAAAATAAGATTTACTAATATCTATCTCTTGATAAATAATATAATCACTGTTTTTAATTATTTCAATTGATTCATTGTCGTTAATAATTTTATTATTAACTTTATCGCTCCAGTATCCTAAATGAGGTATAAATTCATCACCATAACAACAATAATAAACATTATAATTTTTAGTTTTTGTTAATTCTTGTAAATAAAAACATAAACCGACAGTTTGACAGTTTCCAATAAATGTTATATTCATTATATATAATGAAGATAAAATTATATATAATGAACATAAAATTATATATAATGAACATAAAATTATTTATTATATCTATATATATGATTTAACACATAAGCCATATTCGTTACTAATAGTCTCATAATAATCGTGCGATCCAATTAAATTATATTTTGTATTATTATTATTTTTAATATTTATTTGATTTAAAATAAAAAGAGAACCACCGTTATTTTTAAAATAAACCTCATCACATATATTCGCTATATTAGCATATATAATTAAATTTTTACCGTCAAATGTTGGAACTACTCCAAATTCAGTTTCAATATCTATTAAATTTTTATTAATTATATTACATTTTTTGGGTAAAACAATAATATGGGTTTCTCCATATCTCTCAATTAAATTTTTTATGATTGTTTCATTTATATTCACTTGATAAGAAGATTCTAATCCAGAACAACTATTTAAATTATAAAAAAAAATGATTTTTTTATTATAGAATTTCAATTTTTCACAAATAAAATCAATATTTAAATATGGTAATTTTGGTATTAACTCTTTATAATTATGACAATTAAAATTAATTTTAATTCCAGTTCGGTTATTAATTTCTTTTAGCATATTATTAATAAATGGTATACGGTTAGATAATGAAATCCAATTTATGTTTTTTTCAGTTAATAATTTCCACATATTTATGCATATATTACATTCGTGAATGTGCCATAATGTATTATGATGAATACTAAGAAATTTATTACTATTATTATCATTTAATAAATTTTTATTATTATTCCAGGGAACATGATGTTCCTGTAAAACAACTTTGTCTGATAATAATTCATTAAATAAAAAAGTGGCACAAGCTGGAATAATAATAAATTCTTTATCTAGATTATCGTATATAAATTGTTTAACAATACCTAACGTGAATAGTTGATCACCATTATGACCTGGATTATGTAAAATTATTTTCATTATATATATATATATATAACAACTAATATAATTTTTATATATTTTTAACTCTTTCTTTAAATATAAAAAATAAATCTATGGTCTCTTATAATTATTAAATCGAAATGATGATAAATTCATATACATTATAGAGATTTTATTATATATTACAGTTTTACCTGTAGATGTTTCGGGATGTATAATATTTCCGTTTATTGCGATTGTTTCAAAATTTGGAAATTTTAATATTTTTGTCATATTATTATAGCTTGATATTAATAATGCATCTGGTATAGCACCTTGTTTATATATATCATATCTAGGATGCGTTGCTACATATAAAAAATTTGTATTTTTTAAAATATTATCATAATAACTATGTAATAATCCATTATAAATATCGGTATCTGGTCTTATTGTTATTATAAAATCAAATGTTATATTTTTTACATTCATATATTCATTTATAGTATTAATTGACTGCTCTCTTATAAATAATCCATAAATATAGTTTCTTATATCTCTAGATATTGTAGTATCATCATATTTATATTTTTGAATAATATCTTTATAATTTTCTAAATTTGGATAATCATATTGTTTAATATATGAATTCGGGAATATTGCTTTAAAACTTGATATATCTTCTGTATTCCAGGTTGAATAACAAATATGAAAATTATTAATATTATCATTTATTTGTGTATTATAAATATCTTTTATTATATTCATTAATCTTGGCTGCCCCCAATAATTTACACATATATTCATTTTATATAATATAATATTTAAATGATTTAGAAATAACGAATATTAATAAATATATAAATGGATATGTTTTCAAATATAAATATTCCTAAATTTTGTACACACGTTAAAATTGACGTAGGTTTATCTTACGGAGCAAATCAATCCTCTAACTGGTTAGATAATGAAAACGATGTAATGGTATTTGGTTTTGAGCCAAATCCAGAAGCGTATCAATGTATATTAAATGGCGATATTCAATTAAGACATCCTTCACACGCTGTAGGCGGAAAACCACTAAATAAACAACATATAGACTCAGGTAGAATTCATATTTTTAATGTAGCATTAAGTAATGTTGAAAAAATCGAAGAAATGGATTTTTATGTAAATTCAAAAGATTGCGGAACTTCAAGTTTATATTCACACGATCAATTATATCTAGGACCAATTGAAAAGGTTATTAAGGTGCCTGTTTTTAATTTAAAAATGTTTTTTGATAATTTTAAATGGGAAAATATACCATATATAGACTATATTAAAATTGATGCACAAGGTTCTGATTTAAATATATTAAAGGGTGCAGGAAAATACTTAAGTGAACGTGTCGTATATGTTACAGCAGAACCTGACGGTAACCAATATATAGGAGCGAATGAATGTAATACGGAAAATATAAAAAAATATATGAATAGTATAAATTTTACTTACATTAATCATCGAAATACACGCGATCCTACATTTATAAATAATAATTTTTTACATTTAAAAGACAAAATATATATTTCACAGAAATAGAAAAATATTTTGACATATTCAAATGAAGTTAGTTAATTGCTTAAAATAATAAACCAAACAAATTTTATTGGCCTGGTTTATTATGTGAAACGAATATTGATATAAATTACACCCTTTCGTAATTTATATCAATGAATATAACTGTAACTATAAATAGCATCCAATCATATGATAATACAAGTATAATATATTATATTTTTTAATTAAATCCCAAATATTATTTTTTATTTTAATTTTACCATCATTAATAAAATGAAATGTTCCAAAAATTAAACTGTTTGTTACATATTTTAAATAATTTAAATTTAAACCTAATTCGTTACACTTTTCTAAAAAATAGTTTTTAATAAAACTAATATAATTTATATCTAGTTCAATATCATTTAATATTAAATCATATCCCAATATACTTTGATATAGTTTTCCATAATAATAATATGTATCGCCATTGATAGTCAATACATTATCAACGTGTCCTTTCATATCAATAAACTTATAATTATCAGATATTTTATTTTTCTCTTCTATATTAATTACACTATTATTTCTTATTTGTATAAAAGAATAGTTTGAATTATAATAATCGATACTGTAACCGATGAAATCATTTTCAAAATATTTTAATTCATTAAAAGTATGTAAATTATCATTATCTATGAAAACTATATTTTCTTTTTCGTCCATATTAAATTTTTGTACACCAATATATGCTGTTTCCACTGCTCCTCTAGTTAAATAATCTACACAAGAAAAATGAAAGGTTTTATTTTTAAATTTATTTATTATAATTTCACAAAAATTATAATCGTTCAAAAAAATATTATATATAATATATATTTCATTTGATGGTATATTTTCAATAATATATTCGATCATATGTCGTCCCTGAATTAAATTTAATGGTTTTGGTAACGAATAATTATTACATCTTTTTCCAATTCCTCCGCATAAAATAATAAATTTCATTATATAAATATAATAATTAAAAATATATTATAATTTATAAATAAAATACTCATTATTATATTATTATGTCAATTACTTTTTCAAGTTGTTTCTATATTATCAAATCAAAATTTGATCCGTCTGTTTATATCGAATGGATGACTAATTTTATTTCTATTGTGAATCATTTTAATTTAGTTATTTACACAGATGAAAATAGTAGCAAATATATCCCCAATCAAGCGAAAATCAACCCAAAAATAAAAATTGTCATAAAACCATTAGAACAATTTTACAATTATAAATATAAAGATTATTGGATTGAAAATCATACAAAAAATCTTCTTCTTAAGGAAAAGTCTTGTTGGGAACTAAATATGTTATGGTCAGAAAAAATATGGTTTGTAAAGGAGACAATAGAGAGAAAATATTTTGATACAGAATTTTATGGATGGTGTGATATCGGATATTTCCGAAATAGCGAAGAAGATTTACACACATGTAAATTAACAAATTGGTGTAATTATGATGTTATTCACAAATTAGATAAAAATAAGATTTGTTATGCGTGTATTAATAACGATAACAGAGAGATAATGTATTTGTACAAAATTATTAATAAGAAAAATATTTATGGTATACCTATAAACCCTATACCTCCAACACAGAAATCAATATCTGGCGGTTTTTTTATATTACACAAAAATAAAATAGATTGGTGGGCAAAAACATATGACAATAAACTAGAACTTTATTTTAAACATAATTATTTGGTAAAAGATGATCAAATAATAATAGCTGATTGCGTTTTTTCAAATAAAGAAGAATTTACTATTTTTAAGGAAAAATTGTCTCAATTTGATAATTGGTTTATGTTTCAAAGAATTTTATCTACCTCTTAAAAACGAATGTAAACTTGCCTGAACGAATATAGAGATTACGGCGTGTTTAAATTACAAGTAAATTTTATGTACATATATAAATATATAAATATGATTAGCATATTAATACCTATTTATAATGGTATTGAATATATTGATGAATCTGTTTCATCTGTCTTGAAACAAACATATACAAATTGGGAGATTATAATTGGCATTAACGGTCATCCGCCAAACTCGGAAGTTTATCAAAAAGCTAAAGAATATGAATCAAAAAGTGATAAAATACGGGTAATAGATTATTATCCAATTAAAGGAAAATCAAATACCTTAAATGAAATGATAAAACATTGTAATTTTGATTATATTGCATTACTTGATGTTGACGATATTTGGCACGAAAGAAAATTAGAAATTCAATCAAGCTTATTGCATAATTACGATGTTTTAGGATCTAAATGTATTTGGTTTGGTGATAAAACAGGAAATATACCTCATATTCCGTTAGGCGACATTAGTAATTACGATTTTAGTTTAGTAAATCCAATTATAAATTCAAGTTCTATTATAAGAAAAGAGTTATGTTATTGGAATTCAGATTGGGATGGTATAGAAGACTATGATATGTGGCTACGGCTAAGAAATAAAAACAAACAGTTTTTTAATTTTAAAGAAATTCTTGTAAAACATAGAATCCACAGTGATTCAGCTTTTAATGCAAAAGGAAATGGAAGTAGAGTACCAGAATTATTGCGTATACACGGTTATATAAAGAAACAATTTGTTGGTCGGTCTGGAAAAAACATTATTGAAGTAAGAAAGAAACATTTACGTAATAAAGGGACAAACCGTTTACGTAAACTAAAGTTTTGAATTTTATATATGAAGACAATATTTTTCTAAAAGCTGATTCTACACCATTCTGGCGGAAATAAATCCTTTGTATCACAATTTGCTTTCTCTCCGAACCAGACTGACGGGTAACAAACGATTTTATCTTCGTGTGAATTGAAATACGCACCCCACCAACTAAATGAACTATTTGCAATTATATTATGATGACAACAACTCATTAAAAGCATTTGTTGCCAATCAGCCAATGTATTATCTCCGCGAATAAATTTATATCTTGGAAAATTCTTTATTAATTTATCTATTTTCATTTTTACATCATTAATATCTTCATCTTCACAGAAAAAATAGATGGTAAAGTCATCATATGGCGCAGTCTTCTGTATATATATTAAAGCTCTTTCATAATATTCGTAGGTTATTATTGGATGATAATCTTGCAATTTTTTATAGTCACCCAATCTAAAATGCATACTAATTGTTTTATCTAAAGACTTCCCTTCTAAATCAGTTTGTATTAATACTTCAGTTTTCATTTTACCTAGACAAATTATTTTACATATAGTTTCATAATTTTCCTGAAAATATTTGTAACTTTGAAAATATCCAAACAATAAAACATCACGATTCATCATTTCTAAAACCAGCAAATCATTGTAAGCAAACCCTTTCTCTCGAATAACGTGTAATGGAGGAAATTCGGATTTTAAAAATGGTTTTAAATTTGAAAAAAATGAATTCCAAAATGTATATCGTACTGTTGAAGTTCCGCTACCTAATTGATCTTTATTTGTAAATTGAAATTTATTCCTACTTTTCATTGCATAAGAAATTGTAGCAAAAATTTGAAATAATTGATTACCTAGCCCACCCATTAAATTACACGTAATCATCTTATAATATATTTATAAAAATATGTTTATATTAATTCTATATTTAATTCATATACAATTTATATTTATTAGAAATTAAAAATGAATTGTATTGTAAGATAAATAATAAAATAAATATAATTAAAATAAATACTATAAATAAAACCAGAATGACAAATCTATTTACAGAAAAATATACACCGAAACATTTGGGTGAATTTATTGGTAACAAAAACCAGATTCTACCATTTATTAGATGGTTATTAGAATGGGATCCAAACAATAAAAAAACAAAATGCGCTCTAATATCTGGTGTAAATGGTATAGGTAAGAGTGTATTCGTTGAACTAATTTTAAAAAAACACGATTATAATATTATTCATTTATCTATTGATGACGATCGAGATAAAGAAACTATAAATAAAACAATTATACCGTTACTTAGAACAAAAAAAACATTGGACGGTCAAGAAAACGCGTTAGTTGTTAGTGACATTGATGGCAATTGTGGCGACTACGGTTTTATGGCAAGTCTCGCCGAATGTATAAAAGAAACACGTATTCCAATAATTTGCATTTGTGACGATAGATATAGTCAAAATATAAAACCGATATTAAACTATTGTTTTGATATCAAACTTAGCAAACCAAATTATGATGATGTTTATAGATTAATTTATAAAGTCGTTACAACAGAACAAATAAAAATAACTAAATCTAGTATAGATAAATTATATCAACAATCAAATGGAGATATACGTTTCATATTAAATGCTTTACAACTTGGAATAGTCAAACGTGGTGATACAAGTAAAAATATTCAAAGTTCTAATATATTTGAAACAACTGGTTTGCTTCTTTCTCAAGAAAACAGCATTGCAGATAAAATAAATTATTATTGGATGTCACACGATATTCATACTTTAATGATACACGAGAATTACATAAATAATACATTAACGTGTACAAATGAAGCAAAACGATTAGAAAATATTTCGTATTCAGCCGATTCACTATGTGACGCGGATTTAATCGATGCTATATTTGATTTTGATCTATCGCCATATGTTGCTTTGAATACAATAAAGGCTGCTTCAAAATGTAGCAAAAAAGGACACGTTAAGTTCCCACAGTTTTTGGGAAAAATTTCTACAATGAATAAAAATAAAAGAGAAGGTATGAATTACGAAAATGTAGAGTTCTTTGAAAAGAAAAAGACGAAACCTGTTAAAAAATGACACTATTAAAAATGACACTAATAAAAATGAGACGTGAAAAATAAAAAAGAGGAGCTACCCCCTTTTTTATTTTTTTGATTTTTTATTTTTTATTTGATTTTTTTTGATTTTTTATTTTTTATTTGATTTTTATTTAAATATTATTCTTAATGACGACATTTTCTCCAGTAGCGGCGAGTTTAGCCTCTTGCTTGGCCTTGTTAGCGGCCTTCATTTTCTCGAAAGCGGCTAATTGAGCTTCAGTGCGAGGTTTTTTAGGCTTACTCTCCTTTGCCGCCTTTTTTGCTGCGCGTTCAGCCTTTTTGTTGGCCTTTTCAAGAGCTTTTGCCTCCTTTTCAAGAGCTTTTGCCTTGATCTTTTCCTCTTTAGCAGCTTGTTTAAGAGCGGCTTTCTCCTCTTTAGTAAGTTTAGTAACAGCGGTTTTTTGAGTTTTTACGTATTCGATGGCTTCAGTAGCATCAAAACCGTATTTGGTACTTAAAATGGTAACGACTTTCTTTAAATAGGACATTGTTTGAAGTTTGTTTGAGCTTTTTGCGGTTGTTTGTATGTTTGGATGCATTTATTAGTAGAGGTATTTTTCGAATCAATTTTTTTTTCTAGCGCTTATTTTTTGAATCTACTGAAAAATTAAAAATTCGCAAATTTCTAAAATTTCTGAAACAAAAATGTGTGTATTATATAAATGACAACAAGAGACCCATATTATTTCCCTTTTGAAATTATTCACAAAGACCAGTTAGTTCCAGGTGAAACTTATTATATGAAATTAAATCATCGCATTATAAAAAAATTTGTAGAGAGAAGACATAACGTACCGGTATCCGATTTGAAAGGCACATTTGTTCGTTTATACAAAGAAAATAATGCAACAAGTAGTAAGGAATATGCTGTATTTAAAAATGTATTTATAATGAATAAAGCATATAAACAAGGTCTATGTACTATGATGTTGGTTAAATATCAAGATGGTATGATTGCTAATGCCGGTGAAGGATGTGACAGTTATAGCGATAAGTCAAAAAATAGAGTTGTAAATGCGGAGAGGGAGGTGTTTTTAGACGTTGGTCAATGGAGATTTGGTATACCCACTGAGTATAAATTAGTGTCTAACAGAGCTTTACAAAATGCTGCGCCGGAACTACCCGAAAATATGGTAAACGAAATAAGCCGTTTTACTGGATCCAAAGCTAGGATGGGAGGTAAAAAATCTAAAAAATATAGGAAATCTAGAAAAATGGTTGGCCTAAAACGATCGAAAACCAGAAGACGTTATTAAATATGAATAACCTTTTAAAAATCTTCTGTAAAATCAAATGCATCATTTGTTTGAGTTTTATTTGCTAACGAATATTCTGATATTTTTCTCTCGAACATATTTGTTTTCCCCTCGAGACTAATCAATTCCATCCAGTCGAAACAGTTGCTAACATTATAAATCTTTTTATATCCAAGTTGAACACACAAACGATCCGCGACAAACTGTATATACTGGGTCATCAATTCAGAATTCATACCTATTAAACGACACGGTAATGCTTCGCAAATAAATTCGGTTTCAATTTCAACGGCTTCTTTAATAATTTCGTGAATACGCGCCTTGTCAACCTTTTTTACCAATTTTGAATACAACAGTACTGCAAATTCACAGTGAAGCGCCTCATCTCTAGAAATCAACTCGTTACTAAAGGTGAGTCCAGGCATTAGACCGCGTTTTTTCAACCAATAGATGCTGCAAAATGCCCCACTAAAGAAAATCCCCTCGATACACGCAAAGGCAACTAAACGGGTTGCGAAACTACTACGATTATCGTGGATCCATTTTTGAGCCCAGTCGGACTTCTTTTTAATACAAGGAAAATTTTCAATTGCATTAAAGAGTCTGTGTTTCTCTTCTTTTTCCTTTATATATGTCTCTATTAAAAGGGAATATGTATGACTATGGATATTTTCCATTGCAATTTGGAAACCGTAAAATGCTCTTGCTTCAGATACTTGTACTTCATTCATAAAACGTGAAGCAAGATTTTCCAAAACAATCCCATCGCTTGCAGCAAAAAACGCCAAAATCATTGAAATAAAATGTTTTTCGTCTTGATTTAAGCTGTCCCAATGAACCAAATCTTTTGATAAATCGATTTCTTCTGCTCTCCAAAAACAATCCACTTGTTTTTTATACATTTCCCACACGTCTTGATATTTAATTGGAAACATTACGAAACGGTTATCGTCAGGTGCAAGCAAAGGTTCTGTTTGTATTTTTGACATCCTAAATAATATATATGAAAGATTTTAAATTTTTTTGGTTAATAATAAAATAATTGTTTATTCTAAGAATGGATATTGTTCCGTTAAGAATACCACTTGCATTGCCTTTAGTAAAGAACGATGAAAAATTATTACAAATAGAAGAGTTAATTGATTCCAAAAGAAGAATGTTGCTTGAAAAACAGAAAAAAATTAGATTTATTGCAAAACAAAATCGTTTTTTGGATGCAGTCAAAAACGATTATGTAAAATATTATACTTATATTGCTCAACAAAAACAAGATCAAATAAAAGCGCTGCAATTATTAGATAATTATATTCACGATTTATCAAAATCTGGCGAATTAAGCAAAAACAATATTGAAGATGCTAAGATTGAACAGGCTAAGATTCTGAGAGAAGTCAAATCAATTAAGGATGGATTAGAATCTATTATGGAAAATACAAAACATATTGACTCGCACATATAAATTCAACATTTGTTTATGGTTTCTATTAATATTAATTTGCTGCACAACAAGTATACGTTACCCCTGATTGCGGATTACCTACACAACCACCGGTCTCATATGTACAAACGCCATCTGTAAAATAATAATTATTACTACCTAATTGATTTGCACAGTAGTTGCACATCCACGCACATCCTGTACCAGGACCCACTGAAAATTGAATGCACGCGTTCGAGGTTAGTAATTTAGGGCTTTCGATACATATTTGACTGGACGATAATGTAAGAAAAGCAAGAGAAACAAATACTGTGAAAAGATTCATTGTATTAAAATATATGTTTAGTCTTTAAATATTAAGTCTTCCTATTGATTTTTACGTATCTCTCAAAATATTACAATAAAATATTATTTTTAATATTATTTTAATATATATGTCATCACCACCACAATTTTTAGTCGATTTTCAAAATAGTATGACACAATTGGACACAATGAATAAAAAAGTACAAGGCACTCTTGCAGAGAAAAATAGATTTAATAAAAAATTACAAGATAGATTACAAAAAATTAACCAAATGATCCAACAACTGGCAAATGTTATTAATAACTTAAAAGCAAAGGTCGATACCTTACAAGGAGCTGTAAATACAAATTCTGCTTCTATAGGAGATAAAGATAAACAGATAGCTGATTTGACACAACGTTTAAGTGCTTTAGAATCAGAAAAACAACAATTAACACAAAATTTAACCGCATTACAAACCCAAACAAATGACGAAAAGACAGCGTTACAACAAAAAATAGATGCGGACGAAGCACAAATTCGTAAATTAATAGAGGATAATAATTTAATTAAAAACAAATCCGATGCTTTAGAAGCTGAATTAGCTAGCAAAGGAGATTTGCCTGCACAACACGCAGCAGAGTTAAAAAAACAAACAGATGATTTTCAAGCTCAACTAGCAAAACAACAACAAGATAATCAACTGCAAATAGACCAGCTTATGGCTCAAATCAAAGATAAAGAAGATCAAATGGCTGCATTACAGAAACAATTACAAGACAAAATAGCTGAAGCAGACGCTCACGTAAAAAATATTTCTGATAGTCAAAGCAAGGGACAGGCAGAGATCGACCAATTAAATAAACAAATCGCTGACTTACAAGCTGCAAATGATGATTTGATACAAAGAATTATTGCTGCCACACAAGCGATTATTTTAGCAAATGAAAATTTACGATTACTTTCTGAAACAGCTCCAAATATGCAGAGTGAAAAAGAAGTAGATAATTTGTTAGATGAAATTCAAAATTCGATTCAGACAATAAGTAATGCTATTCAAGGGAATCCAACTCAATCCGCAATGTATTCGAGTAATAAACAAAATAAAGTAAAAATAGATGTATTAGATGATAACGGACAACCAAGAAAAATTGATTTGGATGTATTAAAAGGCAAACTAAACGATGAATTTAGTAAAGCTAGAACTTCGGGTAATCCTGCTGCTGGTAAATTGCAGCAAGCACTAGATATTCTACGTAGTGGAGACAATAATGCTCTATCCAACTTTTTAAATAATAATGGAATCCGATTTTATAACAATAGTAATAAAATGATTTTTGGTGGTAAAAAACGCACAAAAAAACATAGAAAACAAAAAGGGGGTTTTACGTACAAGATGAATGTTAAACGACGAAGTGTTCCTACAACTTCACGAAGATCAATTTCAAAATCTGAAAGATACAGAACTACTACTAGATCTAGCAAACGCAGTTAGATATTTCTTTCAATGGGGCTAGCATACCCTTTAATTCAGGATACAAAATATTTTTATTTGTACAATTTGTAATATTACGTTGTCTCAAGTAATTCAAATTACATATATTTTTTACAATTTCTTTTCTATTTCTAATAACATTTTTCCACGTACGTTGTATTATTTTTATCCAAAATGTTTTCAAAATAGCCACACATTCTTGGTTTTCTAAGTAAACACATTCAGCGATCTCAGGTTTAATATAATGTTGTCTTGATATAATATTTTTATAATTCCTATAAAGACTATGATTATTTGTTGCAGGATGATCATTATGTATCAAATTTAAATAATATGCATTAAAATCCTGCGTATAATCATCGATATAATCAGCATCTAATTGTTTAAATCTACAATAAACTAAATAGCTTGATTTAACGTGTTCGTCGTTTGTTTCACCGTGCAGCAATTCATTGTACAATTCACATAATATTATATTATAACGCGTTGTACTTTGTTCGTCTGAATTATAAACAACACTATCATCGTCGTCATAATCAATATCATATTCGTCTAAATATTCACTATCTGTGCCAAAACTCGACATTTTATAATTTATATTTAATTCATATAAATTATAATTTATTCAATTTTTTTTAAATAATATATATATAAATGAAAGTTAAATCGTATGTATCGAAAATTCTTACAAATCAGTGGGTATTAAAAATAGTTTCTTTACTAGCGTTATTAAATATAATTGGATATATGGTTATGGGAAATTTAAACAGTATAGTGTTCTTTGTATTATTAGCTGTTCTAGTTAGATACTTTAGTAAAAATATGATCATTGTTTTGGGCGTTCCTATTATTTTAGTCAATTTATTATCTTTAAAAGGAGTATCCTATGGTATTGAAGGTTTTGAAGAGAAAAAACACGGTGAAACGATAGATAAAATTAACGATGAAAAACGACGCAAGGATCAACAACCAATTTTACCTGTAAATGGCGAGTCCACTTCACAGAGTGATTCTAGTTCAGACGATAAAATGAAAGATGTAAGCGCTTCAAATGAACCAAAATCTGATGAACATTTTGAAGTGGGTCGTCCAAAAAACGGCGGATCCAAAATTGACTATGCATCTACTATTGAAAATGCTTATGACGAATTAAATAAAGTGCTTGGAAGTGAAGGTATGAAAAGTTTAACCGACGATACTCAGCGTTTAATGAAACAACAAATGGAATTGGCTAAATCGATGGAAGGTTTAGCGCCTCTAGTAGAGAAAATGATGCCAATGGCACAAAAAATGCAAGGTATGATGGAAAGTATGGACACAAAAGGAAGTGGAATGTCTGGAATTATGGAAATGGCTCAAAAAATGGCCAAAGGATTGGGTGGGTCATCAGAAAATAAAACAGCATAAATTAATTATATTATATAATAATTATATAATATGAAGAAATGTCCTCCTGGAGTTATATGTGTTGAAAATTATTCAATGTTTTTTTTGGTAATATGTATTTTAATAATTATTTATTTAATTTATAATGCAAATGGTCAAAATATAGTAGTTAACAATAAACCATCTGAAAAAATAGTTATCAAAGACACCCAGAGAGAAGGATCTCAATGGAATGGATGGTTTGGCGGATTCATTCCTAGTTGGCCATATAATAATTTTGTTCCACCTTTAACAAACGATCCACTATTGAATCCTTATGCGCCTCCATTAAGGGATGAACGCTATTTTATTCCTGGATTTAATGGAGTTCCTCCAGGTGCGGTACCAATAAATGTATCTACTAATATTGGTGCAGTAGATACATCATATAGACAATTAGGAATATTAACACCACTAAATGGATCTAGTAAAGATAGTATTATACCATTAATGGGACGTCCATTGTTTACAAATCGTGATAAATGGCAATATTATTCAACAAGTAATCAACATAACAACGTAAAATTACCTGTTTCTCGTGCAGGTAGAAGTTGTACAAATGAATATGGATGTGATAAATTATATAATGGAGATACTGTTTATATTGAAGGTGTTAATGATGCGTATAAAGTAACAATGTATGACAATGATACAATTAAATATTTACCGTTTGTGTAGAATTTCTAGAATAAAACAATCATATGTAAAATTTACTAAACATATAAATAAATATAGTTATATAATATAAGTATATGTACAACGAAGAGAGAGTTCAAAATGTTGACTCTGAAAACAAAAATATGAAAAAACTAAAGGATATTGATGATCGAAATCGACAACTTTCTATGGAAGTACAAAGACAACTCAATGATTATGAAATGGAAAGAATAAATAGACCTCCCAAGAGAATTTTGAAATCCCCGGATCGATATATATTTAAATCCGTGTTTGATAAACCAAAAGTTAGTTTTACAAAGACAAGAAAACGTGTTTTTGATGAAGATGAACCGTCTATAACACTTAGTAGAATTCCTAGTTATAAGGAAAACATACCAAAACAGGAGCATACAATTGATCGCCAAACAAAAAGTAGTACTACGAAATTTTTAGGAGAAAAATTTGGTTCGAATCCTTCACAAAGTGATATTGATAAATATTATAGTAAACTAATAAACAAACCCGCTCGTGTAGCTAGAAAAAAATTTATCGACAGAGAATTACAAATTGCGGATAGTAATATAATAGATAGAATAATATACACATTAGAGAATTGTTTGGGCGGAGCATTTAAGGGAACTATTTTTGATGTAAAATTTGGCGGAGGTAAATCAATAGATATAAACGAATTTTATAATGAATTAGAAAAAAAATACTCTGAAATTGATGTAAATAGAATTAAAACTTTATTTGATAAAACACCAGAATTAGAAAATATGTTAAAAAATAACCAATGTCCAATAAATTCCGAAGCAAAAAATGACGCATTAGAAATATATAACATATTGTTTACTGGCAAAAAAAACGTATTGGAAGGAGGTAGAATCACAAGAAAAAATAGAAAAAAACATTATAAACGATCTATCCGAAATAAAAAAACAAAAAATAGAAGTAAACGAAATAAAAAATAATTTTACGCCCTTTACACTGTTTTTATATTTTATATTTTATATTTTATATTTTCGGAAATATAAAATATTATACATTCACAAACATTTATCTTTGGTTTTCATATATAGTTTGGATTTCTTCATCTTCAAAAACTGGCGCGTTTTCGTCATCATCATCCTGGCTTGCCATTGCTTTATTTCTAAATGCATAAACATCACTGCAATCATCTTTTAGTGGTGTTCTGCACATTGGACAAATTCTTTTTTCTATAGGGCCTTCACATACTCTTAACACACAATCATTGTGAAAAATATGACCACAATCAGATTTATATATTGCTTGGTTAGGAGTATCTAAAAAATTTTCTAAACAGATCGGACACGAAACATTTTCAACTACTGCTTCGTCTTTGCTATTTAACCATTCGCCGCCTCCAATATGTTTTTTTGTTTTATGATGTGTTGTTCTTTTTTGCTTTTGTATTCTAAATTTACGTGTTTTACGTTTTTTAGATCCGCCTGATAAAGCCATTTTTTCTGCAGCGATATTCACAGAATCAAAACCATTTTGTATATTTCCTTCTGTATATATCTTACCATTTGGAGAAACCTTTTCTGAAACTTTATCTGATATGTAATCTACTACTGCATTTAAAGCATCTTTAACTTTATCTTTAACTACATCCTCTTGGTCTATAGGTTTATTATTTTCAATTAAAACAGCAGGAGTACCAGCTAAAGGTGATGAGATTTCGGTTTCAGGTACAATAACATCTTCAATAGGTGTTTCTGGTACTACAACATCTTCACTAGTGGTTTCTGGTACAATAAGATCTTCACTTGGTGTTTCAGGTAGAACAACATCCGTAGTATTACTATCTGGTACAATAAGATCTTCACTAGGTGTTTCCGGTAGAACAACATCTGTAGTATTACTATCTGGTACAATAAGATCTTCACCCGGTGTTTCTGGTAATACAACATCTTCACTCGATGTTTCAGATACAGCAACATCAGTACTAGTATTATCTGGTATTACAACATCTTCGCTTGGTGTTTCTGTTAAAACAGCTTCTTCACCCGGTGTTTCTGGTAATACAACATCTTCACTCGATGTTTCAGATACAGCAACATCAGTACTAGTATTATCTGGTATTACAACATCTTCGTTAGGTGTTTCAGATATAACAAGATCCGTACTAGTATTATCTGGTATTATAAGATCTTCGTTAGGTGTTTCAGGTATAACAACGTCTGTAGTAGCATTGTTAGTATTATCTTTAGGCATTTCTTCTTCACCTCCTTTCTGTTTTCTATAATGAATTCTCTTAAGAGACTTTCTAGCTAAATTAATATGTCTCTTTCTTCTAAATGTTTTGTTTTTATTCGAACCCTTTCCTTTATTAGTTTTTCTTTTTAAAGTTTGTTTTTTCTTATTGTATAATTTAGATATTTTACCTTTAGTTAATTTCATTTTCTATATAAATAAATTAATATTTTTATTTATATACTTATATTAATGACCACCAAAAATATTAATATATCACGTAAAAATGTTCAAGGTAAATGTGATTTAAAATGTTCATATAATTTTAAATATTCTGAAAGTAATTCTACTGCTAAAAATAATGGTGTAATGCTTTCTTTAACTTATGATAATAGCCGTGTTTCACCTGTGATGTATAATAACAATAAATACACTGTTACAAAAATATCTATAATGAGTCCTTCTATCCATATATTTAACGGATCCACAACAGATGCAGAAATTGTTGTTGAACATACTCCTGTAAAAGGCGGACCTTCTTTGAAGGTAGGTATACCAGTTAAATCATCATCAGAATCATCTACGGGATCAAACCTTATCACTGAATTAATTCGGAGTGTCGCAACAAATGCTCCTGGCAAAGGAGATTCTACAAATTTGAATTTATCAGGTTTCACATTAGAAAATATAGTACCTAAAAAACCATTTTACAGTTATACAGAATCTGAAAGTACCGAATGGATTGTATTTGATATATTAGATGCTATACCTTTAAATAAAAGTACTCTCTCTACTTTAAAAAAAATTATCAAGCCATTTCCGGTTCCTACACCAGGAAATAAATTGTTTTTTAATTCTGCTGGGCCAAATACAGGAGGAAATATAGGCGACGGTATTTATATTTCGTGCAAACCAACCGGATCATCAAAAGAAGAAACGGCTGTAGAATACACAAAAAACACTACATCATATGATTTATCTAAATTATTAGATAATCCTGTAACCAAAACGATTTTTCAGATTATAATTGGCTGTATTATATTTGTCCTAATATTTTTATTGATAAGTTATGCTTATACATTTATTACCGGATCCACCTTTTCCAGCTTTTCCACCTTTAAGAAAGGTGGAGCCAAAATATTTGAAAAAAAATAACAAAAATATTTGGAAAAATAACAAAAATATTTGGAAAAATAACAAAAATATTTGGAAAAGTAAAATCTAAATATTTTTGGCTCCACCTTTCTTAAAGGTGGATTTAAAGGTGGATTTAAAGGTGGATGGATTTAGTTTGAAGCATTTAATGGTGATGCGTCATAAAGATTATCCAAAAGCGGCTTATATGAAGCTTGTGTTAGCGAAAATCCTGATTTCATTATTGGCGCCATTTTTGCAACAACTTCTTGTTCTAAAGTATAAGGAAATTGGTTAAATGCTGTAAATTGTGAAGCCTTTTTTTCTTCAGAAGGGGCGAATTTCTTTAACGCATCAATACCAGTTGCCATTGATGATCTACGCATCAAATCAAATGCAACAAGTAACGCGAGCACAGCTAAAATAGGATTCGCGTGCATAAACAAATAAATGACAACAAGAATAATCACTACTTTACCTACTAAAGTATCAATTAAATTGGCAATAGGCTCTGGAGTTTTTAAACCTAAAATCAAATAAACGATAAATAATATTACTAACACTAGTTCACCCATATGTTGTTTTTTAAATAAACTAGAAAAACTTTCCATATATCATATTGATAGATTTTTATTTATTCAATAGTCGAAAAAACTTCGTTAAAAGGGTATAAACAGTTTTTACTAAATAATATAACACTACCTACTACTTATGGAATTAAACACTTATTTGGGACAAAAGGGTTATACCATAGCTAAAAATGAAATTTCTATAGAACAACAAAAACAAATTAAAACAGATTTAACAATAAAACCATTTACAGGTGGACAAATGGTTTCTGAGGTAAAAACTTTTCCTGCATACCGCGAATCTGCGAATAAATTATATGTGCCTCATTATTACGGCGTGGAAAAATTCGGACCACCTAAACAATACAAAATCGCCGAAGGCGATGATATAAATTTGGAGTTTAATGGTGTATTGCGAGATTATCAGGAGCCTGTAGTAAATAAATTTATAAACCATTGTACAGACGCAGGTTTTGGAGGTGGATTATTAGAACTTTATTGCGCGTGGGGAAAAACATCCGGATCATTATATATTTTATCAAAGCTGAAAAAAAAAACACTTGTCATTGTTCATAAAGAATTTTTAATGAATCAATGGATAGAGAGAATTCAACAATTTTTGCCGAAAGCTCGTGTTGGAAAAATACAAGGTCCGATTATTGACATCGACGACAAAGATATTGTTATCGGTATGCTTCAAAGTTTATCGATGAAAGAATACCCTTCTTCTACATTTGAAAGTTTCGGTCTTACAATTATAGATGAAGTACATCATATTTCAAGCGAAGTATTTTCAAATTCACTATTTAAAATAGTAACAAAATATATGCTGGGTTTATCTGCTACAATGACTCGTAAAGATGGAACTACAAATGTATTTAAAATGTTTTTGGGTGATGTGATTTTTAAAGGTAAAAGAGACGAAGCAAGAGAAGTTGTCGTTCACGCCATACAATATCAAGTTAACGACGACGAATTTAATGAGGTTAAATTAGATTATAGAGGGAATCCGGCTTATAGTACAATGATATCAAAATTATGTGAATATAACAGACGCAGCGAATTTATTTTAAAGGTTTTGTCTGATATGCTTGAAAATAACCCTGATCAACAAATAATGATTCTAGCGCACAATAAAAGCATATTGAAATATTTACACGACTCTATAGCTCATAAAAATATTGCTACGGTGGGCTATTATATTGGGGGTATGAAAGAGTCTGCTCTCAAAGAAACGGAGGGTAAAAAGGTCGTGATAGCGACTTATGCAATGGCGTCTGAGGCTCTTGACATCAAAACTCTTACCACATTAATAATGGCTACACCTAAAACTGACATAGAACAAAGTGTTGGACGTATTCTCAGAGAGAAACATAGTAGTCCAGTTGTGGTTGATATAATTGATAGCCACGATTTATTCCAAAACCAGTGGCGGAAAAGAAAAACATTTTATAAAAAAGAAAATTATAAAATTATTTACACCTCTAGTCATTCTTATACACCAGATACGAGTCAGTGGATGACAATATTTAATCCTATTTTAAAAGATTGCAGCAAGTCGGGTGCGAAGAAAAAACAAAACATTATAAAAAATGATCAATTTGATACTTCTAACATAGAATGTGATGAAACTCCTAAGGATAAGTATTTAACAGGTGTGTGTCTATTGAAATTCAAAAAATAATTTTTTATATATGTGTTTCTACTCTAGTTCCATTTTTATCATAAACCCATATTTCATATTGATGTCCAAATTTCTTTGCAGCATTTTGCTTTAAAAATACAATGTGTTTTTTCTTATTAAAGGTCCACGTAGATTTTACTTCAATACATTTATTTTGAGAAGGTCTGAAAATGTCCACATAATGTCTATGTTTTTTACCAGTTTCGTCGTTGTACCAAATAGTCGGAACATTTTTACAACCAGTAACAATATCATTTTCTTCAATATTGTTTTCAATTAAATATTGTAAAGCAAATGGTTCATAACCTTGACATTTTATTTCTTTGCCTGATGGAAATGCAAATATTTTTGATCTATAACATTTTTTAGAAGATTTATCTGCTATTTCTTGATTTTGAGATGGATGTTCAACACCATACTTTTCTAAGCTAGTTTGTTTACATTTTTCTTTAAATTCTTCGGTTTGTGAATAATGTTCAACTCCATATTTTTCTAAAGTAGTAGTTATAGTTTTTTGTTTAATTTCTTCGCATTGTGATGGATATTCAACTCCATAATTAGTTAAACACGTTTGTCTACTTTTATTTCTGATTTCTTTTGATTGTTGTAAATATTCCACGCCATATTTTTTTAGACACGTTGATTTTACTTTGCTTTTAAAGATATCACTTTGTGAAGCATACGACGTTCCATATTTTTCTAAACTAGTATTTATAGTTTTTTGTTTTAATTCTTCACATTGTTGTGGATGATAAACGCCGTAATTAATTAAACACGTATGTTTACTTTTCTGTTTTATTTCTTTGGATTGTTGTGGATGTTCGACGCCATTATTTTTTAAACACGTGCTTATTTTTTTATTTTTTATTTCTTTACTTTGTGAATTATGTTCAACACCATAATTTTTTAAAGTAGTTTCTTTTTTCTTATTTTTAATTTCTTCTAATTGAGAAATATTTTCAACTCCATATTTAGTTAGCATAGTGTTTTTTGCTTTTGCACCCTTTTTACTATTACTACAAGAACGACAAATAGCATCAAATTTTATCATAGAATTAAATTGTTTTTTTGTATTTTCATTACAATCAATACATTTAAATTCTATAAAAGTTTGCGAGTTTAATTCATTTTCAGAATATTTTTGTAAAAGTGTAATACTCTTTTCATTACATAAGCAAGTTAAAAAATCTAAAGTATACTTTTTATTCATTTATACAATTACTAAATATTATAATTTTATATATTTATTCGCATAAATATATAAATATCTAATTGTTGTTTTCTATTTTTTCCTTTTTCTTTAAATAAGCTCTTCTGGCATATTCCTTTTTTTTTTCATAAGGTAGATTATTTTTATATTCTCTGGTTTTTTCTATGATATCTTCTTTATGGTTTTCATAATAAGTTTTATGCCTGTGAGGAGCTGTATATTTTTTTAAATGATCTTTAGTATTTTCTAATTCTAATTTCAAATTGATAATCTCTTCTTCTAATATTTGTATTTTATTTAACAAATCTTCCATTGTTTTACTATAAAAATATTTTTATATATTTTTATTTTTATATAAAAATATATTTGGCTACAGCTTTCCAAAAGGTGGAATTAATGTCCCTTACTAGGAAAACCCCGCATCGTATACGCGTTCAGGTTGTCTATACAATTTACACAGTTAGGTAACACTCTGATTGGCGGAGGATTTGCTAGTCCTAATTGACTCGATGGCAAATTAATACCAGCTACCTGATATGTAGGTGTCATAGGTAAGTTATTTTGATACTGCGCATATCCGCCACGTTGTTTACGACTACGTGTTCTTCTTTTACCACCTGCAAATTTACGCGCTAAACTTCTAGATGATAGATTTCTTCTAATTTTTCTTTTTAAACTTTTCATTTTTCTACTTCCAGCCTTCATCTTCTTATACTTTTTAGTGATATTTTTTATTTTTCTTTTTAGACCTTTAGACCCGCCCTTAAACAAACAAATTCCTGGTACTTTTCCAGCCGCGGCATCAATATTGCTTTTTGCGCCTGCTAAACCAGGAAGTCCTGGTATTTCATTACTGCCAAAATTTGCCGGATTATTTGTACTGTACACATTTGCATATTGCCCATTTACATTGCTAAATGGATATATATTTCCGTATCCTAAATTTGATGCTCCTGATCCTGCTGACATATATTATATAAATATTATATAAATAATATAATATTGATCACTTTTGTCAATTGGATTTTCGATTATCACAAATATATTATTCGTATACTCTGTTTACACGATAACCCATATTACATAAAATTTCTAGAACCAACATATTCGCTTCCCTTCCTATATCGTAGACAGTTTGAGGACAATTCTCTCCATTTCCAAAAATAAACACTTCATCATTTAATTTATCACTCTTCCTGGCTTCAATGATGATCTGGTCCATATTAATTAAGCCTAAAACCCTCCTTTTTGTACCATTTAAATATACGTGTGTTTTTAAAGAGGCAGCTCTAGGTATTATATCAGAATAACCTACAGGTAAAATAGCTATCCGCATTTTTTTAGGCGCAATAAACTTCCAAAAATATCCTACACCATCACCTTTGTTTATATATTTCAACTGAATAATATTAGATTTAACGGACATTACTAATTTTAAACATTCTGGTGTTTTTAAAATATCATCCAATTTTTTTTTATTTTTACCAAATATTTTTGCAAGTATTCCAGACGAATTATTTTTTTGGTATTGTTCTTTCATATGATTCCATTCTTTAGCAGTCAAATCAGTTCCAGGAAATCCTACAATTCCAGATCCTACTCTAGCAATAGTAAAATCAGAAACATCATAATTTAAACACGCTCCGGTATTTGCAATGTGAACTAATGGAGGAATAATATCAATATGAGCTAATTCGCCTCGCAAACTTCTAAATTTACGAAGTTGTTCATTTACAATTGGGCTGTTTTTAACATTAGAACAAACTAAATGTGACATCAAACCAACAATTTCAAATTTTGGAGACTTTTTAACATCTTTACAAGCCTGTAAAGCATATTCATAAGGAATTGCTGCACGATTGATTCCAGTGTCTATAAACATAGTTACTCTTACGACTTTTCCATTTGGGATAAGTTTTTCCAATTTCGGTATAAATTCCTGATCAAATATAGCTATATCTAAATCTAAATCAATGGCTTCTTTTATTTCTTCTCCATAAATATCATAAAGCCACGCTAAAATTCTACCCTCGTCACCTGATTTACGTAATAATATAGCTTCACCTAAAGTAGCAACTCCAATGTGCTGTACACCTAATTGTCTAACTATTCTAGCCATTTCTATTAAACCGTGACCATATGCATCCGCCTTTAAAACAGCCATAATATCTGTACCAGATTTGGTCTGTAAGTATTGAATATTATGCTCAATAGATTTTATATCTATAATGGCTTTTATATCTTTATCGCCACTTGGAATATTCGTAATACTATGTTTAAGACTATGTTTTTTAATTGTTTTGTTATTTGGATTTATATTTTTTCTTTTTGTTTTCTTCATACATATAATATATATTATTTAGTTCATCCAAAGTAATTATATTTGATCTGTCATCTGCTAATTTTAATGGTGTCCATTTTTTAAATTTATGATTAAAATGACAAACCATTTTATATGACTTATCTAAATGAACAAATTTATCGACCCTATCATTTTCAAATTCTTCTTCATCATCGCTTTCCTCTAATGCATCTAAATTATTATTTTCTTTAATTATTCTAAATAATTTATTCATCATTACACTTGTATTATAATCTGGTATATGAGCTATACTATGTTGTTCCTCTTTACACTGGTTGTTTATACCATATAGATAGTATATATCGTTCTGAATATCAGGACGAACCATAAAAATTACTTCGCGTTTAACTGGTTGTCTTGTATTTTTCAAGGTGGCTTCATTTGTTTTGTTTGTTTGATTCGTTATACTAGAAGGACTCTGCATAATGGTGTGTTCAATATGTTTTTCATTTTGTTCTTTTTTATGATAGTTGGAATATTGGGCTATTTGTCTAGTTTGTGAGATTTGTGATCGATACGTATTGTATTCCATAAATATATAAGCATTTACTCTACTAAATAATTTATATTGCACAGTATTAATATTATATGTAACATTTTGAATTAAACTTTCTAATTCTTCATTTGTTTTACTCATTAGAGGTAATCCAAAAACTAAAAAATTTTTATTATATGATATTTGCTTTAGATCCTTTTTTAACATAATATTCAACTTCATTAATTTTTCGCCCCATGTTAGACGATCTATAACAGTCCCTTTATAACTAAAAATATCTTCTATACAAAAAAATTTATTATCTGAATTATTAAAAATTGTTCCATAAAGTATCGTTCCATATGATAATTCGTCTGAAAAACACGCATTTACAATTTGAATATCAGTAATTTGTTTGTTATTTGCGAGGGCCATTATAAAACATACCATTTTATCTTTGAATGTTGTAAACCAAGCAAAACATTTTTTACCTTCAGGTACAGCTACAATGTAATCTGAATTATAAACCTTCTTATAAATAATATTTTCATAAGAAAGTTTTATATTTGGAAATTCACGTAGAATATACTCTTTTTCACTTTGTGTCAACATTATATCAATATGAGTAGTTATCTTTATATATTTTATAAAATATATAAAACAATTATGAAGACTTTGTTTATTTATTAGAATGGTGAAAAGGATGAATGTGATATCGAATCTAAAGATCCTATATTTGTACCAGTTATATTACTTCTATCAGTACTCGAATTATGCAGTTGTTTTTTCAAGAAACTTTTTAATTCATTTTTCATAGAAGCCTCTTCTTTTTTTGGTAATAAATCAATTAAAGTATAATCTTTATCATATTTATCATATTTATCATATTTATCATCTCTATTATGTGAATAATCTTGATCCAGAAAATCCGGATCTATAGAAGTTTTAGTATTTTTTTTTAAAATATTGTAAATATTTTCATATTTTTGAGTCGGACTATTTACTAAATCTTTTATTTTTGGAACAGTCAATGTTGCTTTAAAAAAATTAATTAAATGATGTACTAAAAATATTAATATAATTGATATAACTGTAATTTGAATAACCCAAGATAACATATTATATTGTGATATTAGTTTAAGAGGGATAAAAACACAATTATTTCCTTTTTAATTAAAGCATCATTAATATCAATATTTTCTGTAATTTCAAAATAAATATCAGTAGGACTTATATTAAAATCTTTATTACTATTTGCAAGTGGTTTTTTTATCATTAGTGTTTCCTCAATTACAGGACCTTCTATAACTAATTTTAAATCGGATTTTTTATTTATTTGGAAAAAACACCTCTTCAACTTGGTAGATATATGATCTAATGGTATTTTATTTACGTCTTCAGTAGTATAATACGAAGTATCTCCAATCAATGTAAAATTTTCAAAATAGTTTTTATACATTTTAATATCATTATCAGTAACGTTGAGTTTTTTTATACTGTTATTATTCAACTGATAAATGCCATCTATTGCATATATTTGTATATAAGTTTCAGAGTCTATGTATTGTTCTTTTATATTGTTCATTATATTTGATAAAAGATCTATATTAAAATTATTAATGAATATTTTCATTATAATTTATATTGTAGAAACTATTTAAACCTATTCAATTTATTATTATAATTAATGTCACAACCATTAACAATTATCATTGTTGAAAAAACTGGCACCTTAAAACCATTATCGATTAAAGATTTTAAAGTTGAAGACTTATATAAAAAATGTGGTTTTAAGAAAGGCGACGATTTTATAAAACACGTTGAATGGAATGCGAAATATGACGGCAAAAAATATTTTATAGAAGTTTATGCTAAAACTGATGGACGAGCTAATTCAGAAAATAAATATGATTTTCCTCCTCCAATTGATACCAAACTATTTTTTGGTAGTTGTGCTATTTTGGCGTATTTAAAACAACCAGACGGCAGCAAATTGTATGCCGATTTAAGTTTACAATTATGGAACAAAATTTATGAGAAATTATTTGGTGGGTTTGAAGATTTAGCTGCTACCGCTGCGGAAGATGAGGCAGAAGAGGATGAATTGGCGAATGTACCTAAAGAAAAGAAGACCAAACAGGGTTATTTGAAAGACGGTTTTGTTGTAGATAGTAGTGATACTGAAGAAAACGTTTCTGGATCTGGAAGTGAGGATCTAGAGGAAGATCTAGATGAGGAGGATGAAAGTGAAGAAACCGAAGAATCTGAAGAAGATATTGTTATTGAGGAATTGGGATCTGAATTAAGTGAAGAATCATATGATTATGAGTGTGAAGAAGAAAAATAATAACAAATAAAATTGATATTGATTTAAATATATAATTATTTATTAAATCAATAAGAATGTCACTACGTAAAATAGATAATGTTGACTCTTTTCGTACCAATGTTAGACAAAAATTAGATAATATTTTACAAAATGAAAAAAATAGCTGCAATCTGGAAAAAGGGATCTTTAATTATGCATTGAAGGAAGCTGAACAGCGAAAAATTGTTAAAAAATGGGATAATAAATTCTTTGTACAAATTTATGTAGATCGTTTACGCAGCATTATAGCCAATTTAAAGGGAGATGTCTTGCAGCAAATCAATGACGGATCTATTAAACCTCACGTGGTAGCTTTTATGACACACCAAGAATTATCTCCTGATAGATGGGATGAAATGATTAAAGCAAAAATTATAAGAGATAAGAACAAATTTGAAACGACAATTTCGGCTTCTACAGACACTTTTACTTGCCGCAAATGTAAGGGTAATCAGTGTACATACTATTTTCAGCAAGTGAGATCGGCTGACGAGCCAATGACGTGTTACGTTTCATGTATTCTATGTGGAAATAGATGGAAGACAAGTTGAGACCATAAAAATTTATTGCAAAAATTTTTATAAAAATATATACTATTTTATATAATGGTTAAAGTTTTGGTAAGAGATATGACCGTTGGGAAAAAATACAAATTAAATAACGGCGATGTTGTTGTATTAGAAATAAAAGACGTTATTGGTGCTGGTGGATCTAGAAACCAAGAGCCTTTTTATAAATTAGTATTTTCAAATAAAATAGAATATATTACGGATTGGGACAATGAATATGATGAAGTTTTAGCGGGAGGAAAACGTAAAACCCGTAGGTATCGAAAATCTATAAAGTTACGTCGTAAAAAATCACATCGTCGTCGTTAATGTGTTGATATATTTTCTCATACAAATAAATATTTATACGAGAAAATTAAAATTTTTACTTTACTTCGTTATAACTTTTTCCAAAAAAGTGTACAAAAAGTATAAAGTAATCATCACTCCCAATCCATACTTGCATAGGTTGTAAATATAAAACGGTTCTCTAACTACAAGCGCCATATCGGATTCCTTCGTATGCTTATAAATATAATGTCTCAAAATGGTATCTGGAAATTCCGGCGAAATTTTCCGAATAAACATCGCATACTTATTTTTTTCTAATTCCTTCTCAATGAATTCTATATCTTTCTCATTTGCCTCCTTAAAAAGATGTGGACTGGTCGCGCTAGCCATTCTACTCCAATCGGTAATATGTGTTACCGCTGATATAACGGCACCATTTAGTTGCTTGTAACCGTACAAAATAATCGCAAATAAACTTTCGTTTGCTAACCCACCGTTGCATATTAATTTTGTTACATCATTTTGTTTTTTCACGAAATTCAATATATGTCCCACATTTTCTCTCTTCAATATAAACCACGGATCATTTGCCAAACGAAGTTCATCTGGCAAATGCGCCAAATTCGCCCGCTTATGAAAATCAACATTCCACCAAGCTCTTTTCCAGCTCATAATACTAAACCCGTAATTATTGTAAAATAAGTAACGAAAACGTTTGGGAGAAATGATTGGACAACACGAATCTGTTAGCATACAAAACCACTGATTTTTACTATCGTGCTTCACCGCAAAATTCATTAGCGATAAATACGCCGGTATGACGTGAAAATAACTAGTTTCGTGTATATAATTTGGTGGGAGTGTATGATCTAGTATCCACTTAGATTTGATTTTATGTATATCCTTATAATAAAAGTACACGTTAATAATATCCTTGTTGGGCTCTATCCATTCGCGCCAGATTTCTTCTTTGTTTAAAATATGATCATAACTAATAATAAAACATAGAGCTATTTTCATAATACGTTTCTCTGTAATATTTTCGAATTATTTTTTAAGTAATAAAAAATTTATAATATAAATATATATGTATTATTCCTCTATATTCAAGGTTTTTTTATTTATTGTTGTAAATACCACTATTACATCCTTGAGGGTACATAATTTAAGAAAAAAATCGATTTCTATGAATAGTAGTAAAAGAGAAGAACAATGTATTATATCTTCTAAAAACAACAATGTTTATTGTAATAGTCAAGCCAAATTATTTATTAATGAAAACACTTTTTTACACGACAAAAAATTAATTACTATATCACCCGGTGGATATAAAGGATTCTATTTATTAGGTATTTTAACCTATATCAAGGAAAAATACGAGACCGATAATTTAATTTATTCTGGAGCATCGGCAGGATCGTGGAATAGCTTGTTTATGTGTTATAAAGGGGATACCTTATCTTTTGTGTATAACTTGTTAGATTACAATATAAAAAATACTGGATCTATTACAGAATTAGAATATTTTTTGAAATATAAACTTTTAAGCAGTTATAAAACAGAGGATTTTGATTTGCGACGATTATTTATAGGAGTTACTACTATAAGGAGATTTTTACCCGCCACAAATATATTCTCCGACTTTGAAACTTTAGAAGATGCTATTAATTGTTGCATTGCTAGTTCACATATTCCATTAATAACCGGAGGACTTACAAATAAATATCATAATATGTTTACTTTTGATGGCGGTTTTAGCAAATATCCTTATTTAGATAAAGAGAGATTGGTCCACGTATCTCCAAGTATGTGGGAAGAAATTAATAATAATAAATCCCCGATTCGTAGTATCAAAAGTACTATTATGTCAATTAAAAAATATTCCGAGTTTTTTTCAGTTTCAAAAAATAATTTACTTGAATTGTTTGATGATGGATATCAAGATGCGAAAAACAATAAGCAGTATCTTGATACATTATTTACACCAAAAAGCGAGACCGTGGTAAATGAAGATGACAGTGATATATTAACTTTTTAACTTGAAATTACAGGTGGTATATATAATAGTATAAGATTTTTATTCAAATACTATTTTTTCAGATAATATGTTTTCAATCTCATCGTCATTAAAATCACTATATTCACTGTTTTTTGGTCCAGATCTCATAGATAATTTATCGAAAAATACATACAATGTATTATAAATTCTTCTATATAAAATGCGAAAATAATCAAACATTATAATATACTAGTATATTATTTTTCATAACTATTTACTAGAACACCGTCTTCATATAACTCTTCTCGATCATTTGTATCCAAATTTAAATCTATATCCAAATCGTAAGTTAAACTTGACACTGTCGATTTAACACAAATTGTCTCATCATTATTTAGTTCTGAACTATTTTGTTCAAATAATATCTTTATTAAATGGGTATTGAACTCAATCAATTTATCAACTTTATAATCCAAACGTTGTAAATTTGCAGATTGTTTATGAATTATTATTTCTAGTTTTTCCTGTTCATCATTATTGTTAATCAATAATTTTGAATTATAGAAACAGTTTGCTATAATAGAAGTACCAAATACTACAACTAATAAACCACATCCATATACTAACTTTTCGATTTTCTTTATTTTTTCAAAAAAATTGCCCTTTTTAATCATATATGTAATCGTTTCTGAAATTTTATCTGAAATATTTATTTCCGACATATTTACATATTATAACAAAATTTTAAACCGTTTATTATTTTGTTATAAATAAAATTGACATACTTTTAAGAACAAATTACTAATATATAAACAAAACTATTACCCATAATTTAAAATGAAGAGCGAAACAATTTTTATACAATCTATCAAGAAAGATGTTACTTTTCACATTGGTAAAAGTCAAGATGAGAATTTTGAAGTTATAGACAGGGGATCTGTAGACGATTTATGGTTTCACGCTAAAAATATTTCTTCTTGTCACGTTGTTTGTGAAATGCCCGCCGATATTGATAAAAAAGAAATACGCTATATTGTTACCGTAGGAGCACTTTTATGCAAAAATAACACAAATAAATTAAAAAGTTTAAAAAATGTTGAAATAACGTATACACAAATTAAAAATATTACTAAAACAAAAGTAGCAGGGTGTGTAGAAACTCAAAATGTAAAAACAATTATTGTATAATGTTCTCTAATAATTTGACTTATCAATAGTAACTTCTTTGGCGATCTTTCTTATAATCTTGTCTTCTTTTTCCAATTCGTTGTCGCCTCGTCCACCCATTACTTCAATAATAAGTTTATTATATTTATCAGACTGTTTTGAAGAACTTTTGTTGTATTCTGGATATTTTTCTTTGAACGCGGGTAATAAAACAGCATTTTTATATGCAAATCGTTTGATCATTTTTCGCAATTTTAGTCTATCATCGTTTTCCTTTTCCCATTTATCGTCATCCTTTATATATAACACTTCTCTTTTCGTGTCTGTACAATGAACAGGACGTTTTGTTTCATCTAAAGCATTTAAATTTTTTACAATAATATTAGAAATACCCTCGATATATCCATTTTCACCTACGTTCTCTAGATCAGATAATTGCAGTTTAACCGAATCAACAAAATCCATTATATTCATAGCATCTTTGCACGTTTCATTAAGAAAAAATTGTAAATTAAATGTTTTATTATGGCTATTTGTATTGTTGAAAGAGTGACTATTATTTTGTATTCCCATATTTTTACAAACGTCCAAAATCATATTTTTAAGCTCAGAATTCTCTTTCATTAAGTATTCGACAAGATTTGGGTTATTCGTATCGGAAAGTTGTACTTCTTTAGTATTTTGTGTAGTACAATCTTTTTTATGAACATATAGGCTTTGACGATGTGAGTATGCTTTCCCACATAGACATTTATATTTTTTTTCATTTGCGACTTTTTGCGACAAATCGTCAGTAATTGTCAATATTTTGTCAGTATTCAAATGTTTTAGTGTCCTTTTATGTTTTTCAAAATCAGACCTTTTGCACGTATAATAGTCACAGTTTTCACACACAAAATATTGTGGCGACTTTTGAGAGTTTTGTGTCAACATTTGTAAATATAAATATGCTTACAAAAAAATTCCTAAATTGTTTTTATACAAATAAAATAAAATTTTATCGTAATAAATTTATAATTATTTTTTCTGTGACCACACCATAAAATTCTATTATGGTCACAAATGTGTATTTTTTGACATAAAATATTTGGGTTTTTAAAAAATGGACAAAAAAAATGTCCATTTTTTAATTTTCAAAAAAACTTTCCCATTTAAAAAGTTTTAAATTTATCTTCACGTGTAGGAAACTTTTATGGATAAAACACACGAATTTACTTACATATTTGTAGTGTTTAGTAGTATTATGGGAATTATTGGTTATATAAATTATCTAAACAACACGTTTTAAATATAATTGACGTTGCTTGATAAGGATCTATATTAGAAGCCGGTCTTCTATCTTCAAAATAACCACAAGAATCTTTAAATGTTTGATTAGGAATTCTAATAGATGTATTTCTAGTACCAATACCCCAAGAAAAATTATTTATATCAGAAGTCTCGTGTTTTCCAGTTAACCGTAAATGATTATTTTCACCATAAACACTAATGTGTTGTTTATGATTTTTGTTTAATTTTTCTATATAGCTATTAATAGAATTCATACCATTCTTTACTCTTGTAGATATAGTACTAAAATTTATATGACAACCAGATCCATTTGCTGTTTCAGAAATTTTTGGTGAATAATCTATAGTGGCATTATATTTTTCAGCGACTCTTTGGAGTAAATATCTAGCAATCCACATTTGATCCGCAGCATTTATTCCTTCTGAAGGTCCTATCTGAAATTCCCATTGTCCAGTTGCTACTTCAGCATTTATACCAGAAATTTCCAATCCAACAAAAAGACACATAGCTAAATGTTGTTCAACAATGGTTCTTTCAAGATTATTTGCGGAACCACAATAATGTGTACCGTTATTAACTATATTATAATCGCAATTATCAAATTTAATAAAATACTCTTGTTCTAAACCATACCAAGGAACCATTTCGACGCCTTTTTCGAAAATTTTGTATGCACTATTTCTATGATTGGTTGGTAAAGGAACACCATTATTGTCATACGTTTCACATAAAACTAGAAAACATTCACACTCATTAATTAATCGTAAAGGATCTTTGTATATGGCACAAGGTTTTAAAATAACCTCAGTATTTCCATCAGAAGGAGCTTGATTCGTAGATGATCCGTCATAGTTCCATTCAGGAATATTTCTAATGTCACTTTTTGAAAGTAAGTTTTTAATAACTCTAGTTTTTGATCTTAATTCACCATTACCTCCAATCCAAATATATTCACATATTGTATAATAGCCTTTTTCCATTTAATCTTGTTAATACATTTATCTTTAAATAAAAATAAATGTATAAAGTTTTTATATTTATTTTTATTTCTAAAACGCAATTTGCTCTAAATCTTTAAGATTCCAATATTCGCAACCGCCACCCGGTATAGGTCTCCTAATAATGAAAGGAATTTTCTTTTCTCTTAGCTCTAACTCAGCGATTATATAACTATCGACAATGTTTTCAGGTACTTTTACTAAAGGTTTTGCACCTGTTTCAATTTGTTTTGCGCGCTGACCTAATACTCTAGCTTTTTCATATTTTGTTAAATAAGGAATTGTTCTATGTATTGGATCTACAATAATACCATCTTGGTTTCGAACAATATTTGTCATTTTTGTGATTTCGTCATAATTATGATTTAAACATTCAGGATGAAATTCGTTGACATAATTTTTAATTATTTCATTATCAAATTTTTGTAAATAATTTTCATCATATTCATCTTCATCATCATCTTCATCTTCTAATATCATTTGAGGTTTTTTGGTTTTAGCGTTTTTTGAAAGAGCCTTTGTATTTACAGTACCTTTTTCAATAGGTTCACCGTCTTCATTTAATTCTATATCGCTATCTTCTTCATCTTCATCATCATTTTTTACAACATATTCATCCGAATCTGAAAAATCTTGCACGCCGCCAACTTGAACCTCTTCATCATCATCATCATCATCGGAACCTGCATCATCCGGTTCAGAATCATCTGCGTCGGAATCCTTTTCATCTTCCAGGGATTTTATATTGATAGAGGGTTTGAATAAAGGTTTTTTATTAGAAGAAATAGGTATGTCTTCGTTATCAGAGTCTTCTTTGTCGGAATTCTCAGAATCACTGTTGGAATAATATTCGTTGTCACTCATTGTTATTTATATTAACTAAATATACTTTTAATATATTATTTCAATTTTCTTTAAAAATAAAAATAATAAAACACTAAAAACAATAAATTGAACTTAAATTTATATAATTTATATAATTTATATATTATGCGCTTTCATTTGTTTGCCAAACCGTATCACACTCGGAACACAAATAAATATATTTCATATTACTATCATCATATCTAATATAAATAATTTCACGTTGTACACCATCTTTGTTCGTAGGACAATCAGGATCCGGACATAACACTGTATTTATTCGCGGTAAAGTAGGATCTAATTTTGTATATTTATTGATAATATGACTAAATGTTTGCTCTGATTTTTTTATTTGCGTTTTAGATACACAAACATTTTCTATAGCAAGTAATTTATCCTCATTACCGCACTTACGACAATAATAAACTAACTTATTCGGATCATCACTATTGATACGAATGTAATACATATTGGAACAGTTAGAACAGAAGTGCATCTTTGTTATATATATTTATACTTTTAAATTATTTATTTATTTCAATTTTCTTTTATATTATTATTTCATCAATAAATCCTTAGCACTTTTCATCCTCGAAATCACTTTATTATAATCCGCATTAACATTCATACTATAAAAACTAGTTTTAAAATTAACCACTGTATTTTTGAAATTATTGTTTTTTCTTTCCGAAAATTCAATCAATTTATCACAATTTTTTATAAAATTCTCCTTAACAAAAGGGTAAAAATTCTCAAAAAATGGCATATAAACACCATCCTTTTTTTCAATAATATCACAAATAGCTATATCAATGTTAGAATATTGTATAATTTCATTATAATGATCCATATCTTGGTGCCCCCTTCCAACACCAGGTTCATTTAATAAAGGATCTCTACATAACAATGTACATAATGTTAAAAGGACGGTGGAAATTGTTTGACACGATGTCCATTGTTCACCGCGCCAGGTGTTTAATAATGAAACGCACACTTTTCCACAGATATATAAATTAGGGTTAAATCTGATTTTATTGCCATTTGTCCAATATTTCACTTTTGGAGGACTATGTGGATAATCACTCGGGTACTCAAACTCAAAGAAGTAATTACCGCCAAAATATGGCGTATCCTCAGGACCTATAATAAGCGCATACCCTTTCATCATATCAGTATCATCGTGAATATAATAAATCCCGTTTTCAGTAAGCGGGTTTTTAATAATTTGTTTTACATCGCGCAACAATCGTATAATTGTTTCTTTTGATATTATTAATGAAGACATTGTACTATAATACAATATTGTAATAGTTTTAAACCCTATTTTAATTAATTAAATATGAGTCTTCTTATCCTATTTTCTAAATGAGTAAGTTTACTATTTATATTATACATTTAAAACAACACTGCATAAATGAATATGATCTGTTTCTATATTTAAAACGTTTACATCATAAATTATATTATTAAATTTAAAAAAAATGAAATAGAAAAATGTTTATATATTATATCAACAATGACAATAACAATGACACCATCGTCTCAATATAAAGATTTAAACGAATTCCTAGCAAAGCATAGTGCTAAGAATAGTGAAGGAAATAAACCTGGCGATCCGGTTATTCATACCCATACAAGAATACCAGACAAAGAATTAAATATATATGCAGGTTCTTATATAATACCAAAGGAGGATCTACCGACATTTTATAGCTTATATTATGAAAATATATTTGTAAAAAAACGCAAAGAATATTTGACAGAAAAACAGTTAGAAAATGGCGGTCCTATGGCGGTAGATTTTGATTTTAGATATAGTTCAGACGTAATCTCTAGACAACATACAAGAGAAAATGTTTCTGATATGGTATGTGAATATGTCGAAGTACTTAAGGAATGTTTTATTATAAAACCGGATATTCCATTTTCAGTATTTATTTTTGAAAAGCCAAATGTAAATAGGTTAGCCGACGGTTCTTTAACAAAAGACGGGATACATATGATAATATGTTTACAAATTGATCATACAATGCAGACGATAATACGTGACAAAATGATCGAAAAATTGCCTGGTGTTTGGGACCTGCCTCTAATCAATTCTTGGGACTCTGTTTTGGACGAAGGTATTAGTAAAGGCAAAACAAATTGGCAACTATATGGCTCTAGAAAACCAGGAAATGAAGCATATGAGTTCACACATCATTATGTTTTGAAATTAGATGGTGTCGACAAAGAATATGGTATGGACGAGCTTGACGTAGCAGATTTTGATTTAAAAACGCAATTCGAAAGATTATCTGTTCAATACGATAAACATCCTAGATTTGAGTTAAACCCTAAAATACTCGATGAATATAATAAACGACTAGAAGCTAAAGGGAGTACAAAAGGATTTAAGAAAGCATCGAGTAGAATTAAAATGAATCTAATTGTTGACGAAGATGAATTGAACGAAGATGAGAATTATATTTCAATAAATGACATTAAAGATAGTGACACATTGGAAAAAGCGATAAACCATATGATTAAACAATTTGATTCCAATGAATATGAAAAAATCGAAACACATCTGTTTGCTCAAGCGCTACCAGAAAAGTATTACGCGCCTGGTTCGCATTTATGTAATAGACAAGTAGCATTTGCTTTAAAACATACCGATGAACGTTTATTCTTATCGTGGGTAAAACTGCGAAGTAAAGCGCCTGATTTCGATTATAATACTATTCCAGAATTATATTGCCAATGGAAGAAATTTCATAAGACAAATCAAGATGGTATAAAAGTAACGCGGAAATCCATTATGTATTGGCTACGTAAAGAAAATTTTGAAGAGTATGAAAAAATTAAGAAGACTACAATAGAATATTTCTTGGAAAAATATTACGAAACAGGAACTGAATATGATGCTGCAATGGTATTAAAACAAATGTATAAAGATAAATATGTATGTGTGAGTTATGATAAAAAGGGTATATGGTTTCATTTTAGAAATCACAGATGGGTTACTGACAAAGGTCTTAGTCTTAGATCAAAAATATCAGAAGAATTGTACTCATTATTATCTTCAAAAGTGGAACAATTATCGAGGGAATTTCTTGAATATCAGGAAGACGATGAACGACGTGTGTTTTTACAAAAGAAAGCCAAAATAATAAGTGAATTAAGTATAAAATTAAAGAAAACTGCTGATAAGGATCATATTATGCGTGAAGCAGCAGAAATATTCTATGACGGAGAATTTATTCGAAATATGGATACCAATAAATACTTAATGTGTTTTAATAACGGTGTAGTTGATTTTATTAATAAAACATTTCGTGAAGGTTATCCAGAAGATTATATTACAAAATCTACAAAAATAAATTATATTCATTACCCAGATGAAGAAAATACGGATAATGATGAATTCAATCAAATTGCTGCTGAGATAGAAGTATTTATGAATAAATTGTTTCCAATACCAGATTTAAATAGATATATGCGAGATCATTTAGCATCGTGTTTAATTGGTGCAAACAAAAACCAAACTTTCAATGTGTATCACGGAAGTGGTAGTAATGGTAAATCAATTATTGCTGATTTAATGGCTGTTACATTGGGTGAATACAAGGGCACTGTTCCAATTACTTTGGTTACTGATGTAAGAGGTAAAATTGGCGGGACCTCTGACGAAGTTCTTAAATTGAAAGGTGTAAGATATGCTGTTATGCAAGAACCATCCAAAGGTGTCAAATTAAATGAAGGTATTATGAAGGAATTAACTGGTGGTGATCCTATTCAAGCAAGAGGATTGTATTCAGAATCGGAAATTTTCGAGCCACAATTTAGTTTGGTTGTTTGTACAAACAATTTATTTGACATCGAGAGTAATGATGATGGTACGTGGAGAAGAATCAGAAAATGTGACTTCTTGGCGAAATTTATTGATGATGGAGAAACACATACAGATGATACCCCGTATGTATTCGTAAAAGATAAAAGTTTAAAAGATAAACTACCTTCATTTGCACCAGTTTTCGCAAGTATGCTAGTAAAACGCGCTTTCGAAACAGATGGTATTGTTGAAGATTGTGAGACAGTATTGAACGCTTCAAATAAATATAGAAAAGGCCAAGACCATATTGCAGCATTTATTGGTGAAAAAATTATTAAAACCGGTGAAAATAAAGACAAAATTAAGAAGACCGAACTAATGGCTGAATTTAAGAAATGGTTCGAGGAATCTCAAGGATCAAGAAAAGTTCCTAAGGGCGAAGAATTATATGAATATATGAATAAGAAATTTGGTCAATGCAAGACTACTGGTTGGCATTGCGTTAAAATTATTTATCCGGAAGAAGATCCATTGGATGATATGTAAGTAATAAGCAAATATTTATAAATTTTTCATAGTTTTTATAAATATTTAAAAAATTTTTTCTATGTACACATTTTTAGGTAACATTTTATACACTTCATATATCAAATATATTACCATTCCTAAAATCCACGTTGAAACAAAAGGTAGAATGATGAAGGCTATAAATATACCCAATCGTACTATCCAACTACTTTGTGAAGGATAAATTAAAGAAAAAACGCCAAAACAAACTACACAAATAACATATATTGTTAATAAAAAATAGAAATAATAAAATTTCATTTTATCTATATTCTGATCTTCATAATATGTTTTCCGTTCATTTGTAAGAACATCATTCGTTTCTTTTTTAAGGTCTTTTGTTAATTTTTCATTTTCTGCCTCATATTTCAACAATAATTCAAAAACATTTGTATAGTTAATGAGTAAACCATTATAACTGTTTATTTGTGTTTTTATTTTGGCAACTTCTTCATTAAAATTTGTTGTAAATGCATTTGCGATAGATGTAGCAGTTTTTCCCAATTCTTCATCTTGTAGCTCGTCATATGCAGTTTGACCTTGAGTATATACAACGTAATTTCTTTGAGCTCTTTGTAAATCACTTGGAGCAGTAGCTAAAGTTTCTTGCGATTTCAAATATCTCTGCTTAAGTTTGTCAGATTCTTTTTGTTTTTGACATTCGGAATTACACATTATTGTATCTGAAGCCTTTTGTAAAAACGAATTTAATTTACTAATATCTAAGGAATTAACCATACTATATTATACAATTATAAGAATTTATGAGTTTTATAATTGTATAATTTATAATTTTATAATTGTATAATTTATAATTGTATAATTTATAATTTTATAATTGTATAATTTTATAATAGTTTTGCTTATTTCAATTATTGTTGATAAAGCTTTTAGAAGTAGATTCACTTATATGCGACGACATATTATAATCATAATTATATTTTCCGGGTTGTTTTTTTGTTAAAATATTATTTACATTAGATTCTAGAGTTGTAAATGCGTCTTGTGTTTGAGTAGTAGAAGTAGGAGTGGTAGAAACTACACATTGATTTAAATTAGAATCCCACGTTAGACCATCAGAACAACAATTTTGACCTATACAAGTTCCAGGCATATTAGGAATAGACCAAGGATCATCAGTAACAACGGATGGAGAAGTAGATACTAATTTTGGGTCAAAACTCCAGTTGTATTCTTGATAATTCATATTATCCCTCATTACAATTGACGCATATTTGATCCAGAAAAAATAAGCACCTATAGTACCAATAATTATAAGTAGTATAAGGTAAACAGCATTAGGTAAGAGTCCTTTATTATATAAAAATGCTAAAATAATAATAGGAACTAAGGTAAAGACAATTATTTTCATTAATTCTGAGTGTTCTGCATATTTATCACTGTAATAATTATTAATTTCTACTAGGCGAATTTTATTGTTTTTTTCGGCTTCTAATGCTTCTAATCGTTTTTTTGATTGATTTAATTCATTTTCAACAATAGTTATAGCAGCAGTTTGATCTTCTAAGGTTCCTACAGAGGAAGACAATGCATTATGGAAAAAACTATTAACATCGCTTAATGTTTTATACAAATTTATACGCATATTGGAAAGTTGATTCATTTTTTCTATGATTTGTTGTTGTTGCTGCGGAGTTAAAGTACTGTTTGTTTCTAAATTATTGAATAGTTGTTGTTCCATTTGTTGTAATAATTGGATATCCGCAAGTATTTGCTCATTATTGTGTGAAATTGTTTGTGAACTTGTCATTTATATAAAATATAGGAAGATAATTATATAATATAATTCCATTATATAATTTCATTTTATTTTTTAGTAATATTCATTGCTACCAATACAGATCCAGCAGCTAGAATACTCCAAAATAGATAATTATAATTCTTTTGTAATACAATAATATCACTGTCATTTAATATATTTTCAATATTTGTATCGAAATTATGTATTTTATTATTAATTGTGTTTAAATTATCTAAATAGAGTTGAATACCATCAGTATTTGTGTCAGATTGTGATTGAGAATCTTGCAGTCCAGTTCCGAAATTATTTGTATAACTAGAAATTTGACTACCAAGTGAATTCAACCGACTTTGTAGCTGCATTAATTGTTCTTTTTGCACACTGGTTGCATATTTTAAACCATCATTTGGCGATTCATTGTTTTGTATATAATGATCATATTCAATTGTATCGACGGTAGGTACTGAAGAACCTCCAGTTTTACTGCTAGAGACAGCAAAACCTTCTTTTTTATTTTTCTTACCATTTTTCAATTGATTATATACGTGTAGTTTCGAATCTTGGTCAATATATCCAGTTTTAGATAGACTTGCTGGATTTCCTACTTTACCAACATCATATAATGCATTGCCACCTTTTCCTGCACCATAATTACCGTCTGACATTTTTTTACAATTTGAACTTTTAGTAAATGTATACAAAACTAAATTACCGTCTGTTTGCATAATAAGAGCCATATTTCCATTTATAGATCCAACAAAATCGCCTGGAGCCAATGTTGATTTATTAGTTATCCAATTTTTGCCATATTTACCCTTTTCGGCAACATACATAGGGTTTGACGCTTGTTGTTTGCCTTTTGTTCCTGAACACCATATAAGACCTTGATTATCACTAGGTCCAGTGCCTCTATATATACACATATTTCCATCTTCTTGGAGAATTAAGTAACTGTTTCCTAATGTATTTGTGTTATCAGTTGCATATATAGAAGCGGCTCTATCTCCTCCAGTAGTTTGATTTTTACATTTTTTAGACAACCCGTTTTGTTTCGCCGTTTGTAAATCATTATACGCAAGACAATGTTTTACCTTATCTATACGATTGTTTCCACCAACTCCAAAATATTTATAGCCCTTTTGTGTTGCCAAGTCTTGACATTGATCGAAATTCAATTTATATTGACTAGATATATCATAATCTTTTGATTTTTCATTAATCTCATAACAACCAATATAGGGGTTTGGTTGAGATTTTACACTTTTTGGAACAGGCGTTGTAAATATTTTAGATCCCGAAGCATTATTCACGACCAATGTTCCATCACCATTTAATACCGCAATAGAACCTTTTTTGTCTCCGGTTGTTTTAGAAGACCACATCATAGACCGATCTGTTACAATAAAACTGTTGCCTAAACTCGTTGCGATAGTTTTATCATTAGTTGCAGCACAATAACCTTTAGATGTTGCATAGTCAACTCCTTGTAAAGCAAAATAACGATAACCGGCATTTATAGCAGAAGTTTTACATTGATCGTATGTGTATAAACCAGTAGATGAACTATCCATTGCGACTTGTATAGGAGAACCACCTATAAATGTCATTAGCGGGCTAATAGTATTATCCGCGTAACACCCAACATATGAAACTGTTGGATTTGTTATTAATCTGTCTACAACGATTTCACCTCCTTCATTCCCACAACTTTGTCCTGATTGCATAGGTGTACCTACGATTAAAGGTGGAACACTAGAAATTACAGAACCAATAATATTCGTATTACCTTCACCGTTAATTTTAATATATTCTGATTTTGGACATCCATTCTTACCAGCGGTATTATTATATGTAGTAGTATCAGGGTATACCTTAAAAACACCTTTTTGTGTTACATATCCACAAGATCCATTGGATAAACAAACATTTTTACCTAAATATGGGTTATTTGGGTTAACTCTATCTAAATAATCTGTCGAGTTTTTTTTTATTTTCTTCACCAAGTTTCCATATTCATTGACAGCAGAACTATATTCTTGTTTTAAGTTAATTAGAGTTTGTTGATTTTGTGTTAAACCTTTATTATCTCTAATTACGTTTTCCGTTTGTTCTGTCAATATATATCCATTAGGCGTAGATCCAGTAAAACCCTCCTTAGAGTTCACATTATCGATTTTTTTCTCTAAATTATTAATAATTTTATTCTGATACTTTTTGAACTTCTCTCCTTGATTTAAAGCGGGACTCGACATATTAGTGTCTATATTTTTTGTGTCACACTTATTATCACCGTTTTTTATAGAATTCACTACACCAGAATTTTTCAAATTTGAAAATAAATTATTTATTATACTTGTCATACTAATATATTGATATACAAAAATATATTATAATTAAATTTTATTTAATAGTTGTATATCAATATATTAGTATGACAAGTACAACGACTCATAAAGTTAGAAAACATCATTGAATTTATAAATGTGAAAAAAGTTAAAACGAACATAATAAATAAAATAGGTATAAATGAAAAAGTGTTACATCCCTTTTCTTCAATAGGTACAATAAATCTATAATATCAGAATTTATATATAAAAATTTATAAGGAAAAATGTTTTGTGTAAAAATAGATAATTATAGTTATTATTACTATACCAAAAATAATGTAATAAGCATTCTTATTTAAATCGCCGCCGGGTTGCAATTCAAGACTTCTAGTAGAAGGCTCCGAAAATGTAAATAATATATACACAATTAGAATAGACAAAGCTAATAATAAAATAAACGAATAGTAATTTTGAGTAATTTTTATATTTCCTTGAAATTGTTTTTCGTCTAAAGTTTGATATTCGTTCATCATTTCTGTAATTTTTTCACGATCTAAAGCTAAAATTTTATATTTATTTATTAATAATTTGTTTTGCGAAACACTTTCTTCAAGGTTTGCATCATATAACGGTTGTCCCACATTCGTTTTTGCTAATATTTCTGCATTAATTTTAGTTAGCTTTTCATTTATTGATTTAACTATTGAAAGTAAATGTTGGCCTTTATTTATAATTGCGTAGTCATTAGCCTTTCCACTAGTAATACTAGAAGAGCCACTTCTTAGAAAACACAATGGTCTACTATAATCAGTTACATTATATGTTGCACCAGTACAACCCTTCGTTTTTTTACACGAATCTATACACTTATTTAATGTACTAGAATTATTTTGTGATATTCCAGATGTACCCCAATAATTAGATCCCTTAACAGTTACAAAAGTTTGAGTGTTATTGGATAAGTCGTTTTGTCCTGCTTTTATGTAATCTATATAATTTACTACTGCTTGCTGATATTCAATTAATAGATTTTGGTATGTTTTAGTTAAAGTTTCTAAATCCAAAATTAGTGATTCACTTGATTTATCTGTATTTTGGCTCTCTGTACCCATTTATATAATATAAGAAAACATATTCAATTTCTTAAGTTATAGAAATAAAATATAACAGTAGATGCCAATAAAACAGAAGTAATAGAAGTAATAGAGGTAATAGATGTAATCGAATCGACATAATTAATGCTGAGTTTATCATTTTGTTTATGAAAATTTTTTATAGCAGAATTTAAAAGCACATTTTTTTTATTATTCTCGTAACGTTCGTTTAATTTTATAAGATATTTGTTATTTACTTCGTTCACGTAATCGAGCAATTTTTGGTTATATATCTTAGGTTTATTTATAAAAGGATTTAACATTTTAAATTTCGCATATATTAAAAATCATATGTTTGAGCGCATAGTTGAATGTATTTTATTTCGTTAAATTTCCAGCCGAACCTTTATATATTTTTGAAATGGAAAATCCTACTACTAAAATACTTAAAAATAGTCCCCAATTTCGCAAATATCCCGTTTCATACATTTTCTTATAATCATATATCATTTCGGATGCAGCGTTATTTTCCTTTTCTGCTATACCTAAATTTAATTTAAGTTGTCTATTTTTATTCTTTTCCGTTTCTATTTCTTTGTTAAATGCAAATAGGTCTTTATTAAGATCATTTATATTATTTTGAACGTCGTTCGATAATGTAAATAAATCAGAATTAATAGAGTTTAAATTATTTCTAATATTTTCAAAAAGTTGTTGATATTCTGGATAATCAGGGTTTTTATTATAAAAGACATAATACTTTTTAAAATCATCTAAAATTGCCGGTAATTGTGATTGTAATGTTTCCAAAGTTTCTGAAAAACTGCTAGCTTCTGGATATCTATTTTGTGTACTTTCAGTATCTAATGACATTAATATATATTTATATTTAATTTTATAGATAATTATTCAATTTATCAATAAAATTTAAACCACTAATAAATTACCTCTAAAATTCAGCATTATCGTCGAATGATACAAGTAGTTTGTCAACTACATCCTTTGCTTCATTATAACCACCAATATATTTACCTTTATTAAAAATAATAGGAAAAATTTTGACGTCTTTTTCAGTTAATTTATTTATAAAAAACAAAAATTTTTCTTTATCCTCAATAATATACTCATCGCAGTCTATTACATTAAAATCCAAATTTTTTTCTTTGAGTAAATTTTTTACTTTTAAACAATTTTGACATCCACTTTTACTATAAATTGTAAATCCTGAAACATTCGGTCCTTCAAACTCCATAAGTATAATATGTATAATTATTTAATTTTAATATTCATTTTATATATTTATTTTATTATGTGTTATATTTTAAACACAAATTCTATAGTAGTTTGCTTCAATTGCGGTTTTACTAGGACGAATAATATGACATAATTGACCAGGTCTAAGCCCAATAACTCTTGCTACTGGATCAAACCTTGAAATATCTGGAAATTGGGTTTTATTTGTAATATTATATTTTTTCATAATTTCAATTACTTCTGACTCTAATACAACTCGATGTGGTGGTACGAGAATATGTTCTAATATATTAAATTGCAACCGTTTTATACTTTCAATAACTATGAAAATACCTTCACTTTCCCAAATGTGTTTTATTTCATTGATTAAAGTCTCGTTAGGATCATCTTTAATAATGATAAATAATGTATCTGATTTTTTAAGCGTTTCTGTTAAAATAAATAAATCGTCGATCATTTCTTGTATATTTTTTGCTGCTGGTCTAACCGTTAAATAATATCGTATATAAATTTTCTTTTTAGGATTTTCAGTAGTAACATTTTTATCACTAGTTTCTAAAAGCATATCTAGTTGATTATTTTGTTTCATTGAATTCACTTCATTAATACTAAAGTTCGCGTAATCATTTATATTGTAACCTTGTTTTTCCATTAATTCGAGAAGAATTTTTCTAGAGTTAAAGATATGTGAAATTAAAACACTTGAATTTTGACTTGCCATTCTATAGTATAATATAAATATAGAATGGAATATTTTTATATTCAATTTTATTTATAATATTGTACATTATTTTATAATATTTTATAATATTTTATAATATTTTACAATATTTTACAATATGGTTATAATGATATTTTTTTAGTTTCATTTGATGAAGAACTAACAGATGCTATTTCATTTTGTGGTTGTACAGAAATTTGTTTAATACCTGAATCATTTTTAGAAGGCTCGTCTGGACTACCTTCCTCTTTTTTTATTTCTTCTAGTGGTTTTTCTACTTCTAAAATATTTGTTCCCGTTGAAACTGGTTGATTATTTTCTGTAGTAGATAATTCAGTTGGAGTTTGTGGGTTATATATTTTTGATGGATTATATGGTGAAGATGAACCAGTTGGTTGCGTTGAAGGTGTAGACCACTGTGCAGGCGATCCTACTGCCATTGGAGGCGATGAGTCTGGATTATAAGCAGGGGATCCTACTGCATAAGGAGGAGATGAGTCAGAATTATAAGCAGGAGATCCTACTGCATATGGAATAGATGAATCTTTAGATGGCGATGCTTGAGGCGTTGTATCAATATTTGCGGGTTCAGGTATTTCAGGGTTTTCTACATAGACAACCGGTTTCACTGGCTCCCGAAGAGTTTTATTTATTATTTCGTTTATCTCTCCAATTGTATCTGAAACCTTTTTATTACTATGTATTAATTTATTAACATTATCAGAATAAGACATACTCAACAGTTGATCTATATTGTCTTCTGTAATAATACGCATATGAACATTCATTACTTCTAATTCTTGCATCAATAATTTAAAAGCATACGGAACTTTTAATATACTAAAAGAACGGCCAAAACGACTCAAATTCATAATACTTTGTGACCCATCTGGATTCATATTAAATTTAATAGGACCGTCTGCATAAGGACTTAAAAATAAATTGCGAGCCTCATTATAAATTGCGACAGATCCTGTCTTATTACACACAGCAATATAATAATCTTGTTTCTCTCCTCTCACCATAAAAGATTCGTTCAAGAAATAAGACATTCCGTGCGCTAATACACCATCACGTTCCATTTCACCAATACGCAAACCACCATCGTTAGCGCGTCCTTGTACAGGTTGTCTAGTTAATACGGTGTTAGGTCCACGCGCACGATAATTGATCTTATCCTTCACCATATGTTTTAAACGCATATAATAAGTAGGACCCATATAAATATCCGCACTTAACTGATTTCCTGTCATTCCATTGTATAATATTTGGTTACCCGAAGAATGGAATCCTGCCTTTACGAGTAGAGGCCCGTAAGTAGAATAATTTGAACCTTTTACCTGAAATGCAGTACAGTCACCGTATCCGCCGTAACTGGTACAAACTTTACCGAATAGACTTTCCACAATTTGACCAATCGTCATACGAGACGGTATAGCGTGCGGATTAATAATTAAATCTGGACGAATGCCGTCCTCGGTAAAAGGCATATCGTCTTCAGGAATAATGAGTCCTAAGGTTCCTTTCTGACCGGCCCTCGAATTTCCTATGAGCATAGATGGTGCCAAATTATGTTCTCTCATATAATATAAATGTGACGAAGGCATTTCAATACAATATACTTTACCTTCATAATCTATTAATTTTTCTTCATTAGAATCATTAACCTTTTTATTTATGTATGGTTGATTTTGCTTACGAATAATACTAATTTTATAATATGCATTTTTAGAAGATATTTCGTGAGACTTACCTGAATTATATCCCACTGTTCCAGTTATTATATGTTTATTATCTCCCGGTTCAGCCGCAATTTTTGTTATACCAGACCATCCACAATGAACCGCTAATTTGCATATATCATTTGCTAATTTAATACTAATAGTTCCGTATCTAGAAAATCCGTCTGTATAAGTATGACCATCACCTTCCATTAATGCTTCTAATAATATAATACATTGTCTTTGTGATAAAGACCATACATATTCTGGTAAATACTTATTCAATGCGCCTAAACTGTATTTTTTAAACTCGTTGTAAATTTCTTTATGTTTTCCGATATTTAAAGCAAAATAACCATTATAGTTATCGTGGTAGTATTCTAATCCCAATTTTGTTAAAATATCTGTATTAAAATTAATTTTTCTTTCTTTATGAGCCGATATAATAACTGCTCTATTATTCACAGATCCATCTGAAATAAACATTCCTAATAATTGTAACCAGTCATCCATTTTATATTTTTTGTCACCCAAAACCATAAATTCAATATCAGGGTATATATTTTTCATTGATTTTTGAAATCTAACCATTTTACCCATTACCTTTTCTGCTTCGAGTAATTCATATTCTTTATCACCTTTTGTTTTCTCCCTTCGTTTGATATACAATTTGTGATTTAACGTACATATCACTTCTACTTGTTTATTCTTAACTGAATACATTTTTCCACTATGATCGTAAATAAATTTATTAATTGGGTGTTCATAACACATATTCCCTTTAACGTCTAATGTAGCTACTTTATGTTTAGTAATATCAATATCTTTTATTTCCACCCATCCTTCACTAGTCAATACTTGTTGTGTTGGTAGTGCGCAAGCCATCTTATCACCAATTGCAGGCAAACGTTCTTCACGAATTCTGACTTTGGCTACATTAAATCCTTCTTCTCCCAGTGTAATAAATGATTTATCGACAAAGCCAAGCTGACCTTTTTTGGTCTTGACTGAATCATCTGACCAAACATCCTTATTCATCAATGAAGAATTTATTTTACCAATCACTACAATTTTATCGTTCATCTCAGTATTTTCTTTCACTAACCCGTGATCATCTAGAAAACTATAATCATAACCTTGCTTTTTACCGATCACATTATTTTTTTCAATATTTGCAAATCGAGAATTTGTCATACCAGTTACTTTGGAACTCTCTTCTCTCGCTTCATAAGATGAATAATATGTGGTTCTAAAAATACCACGCTGAATGGCACCTTCGTTTATTAAAATAGCGTCTTCTACATTATAACCAGTATAACACATAATAGCAACTATAGCATTTACACCATATGGTTGTTCCTCATTATTCACGTATTCTAGATATCTGGATTTTATTAATGGCGTTTGACCATAATTTAAAATGACACCCATTTTATCAATACGCATTTGATAATTTGTATGATATACTGAAACCGCTTGTTTACTTTGACCGCAAGAAAAAGAGTTACGAGTCACTGGATTATTCTCTGGATAAATAATCATATTACCCATTACACCCAAAATTAAAGAAGGATCAATTTCTAAATGTGTGTACCATTTACTTTTTTTTAAATCATCTACATTCGTCGCAATTAGTGCGGTTTCTTCTTCAGACGTGTCTACATAATCTACAACTGATTTATACTTTTCCAATTTTTTAAAAATTTCGCCCTTATCGTTACCATTTATATCCTGGTATAATTCCATCAAATCATATATTTTATTATTTTTTGTTTGAAAATTTTCATCTGATTTTTTCATAAATCCAGCAACAATTTGTTCCCACGTAATATCCCCTCTATCTAATAATTCTTTGACATCTTTTCTATCATAACTAAATACCTTATCTTCGATATAATAAATAGGTCTAGATAATCTACCAGCATCAGTGTAAATATATACTTCGTTATGTTGGTAATTAAATGAAATACTCGTATATACCGGTATTACACCATTTCGTCTGTATAATTTTAATAATTTTACGATTTCAATAGGAGTATCTATAACGCCAACCCAAATACCATTCACAAATATTTTTGAACTACTACCTAGTTGTTCAGGCGAACATTCTAATAAAATACGCATAGGAGTGTTTAATCGCAACCATTTTATAATTGGACTACCAGATGAACCACTTGTAATATACGTGCTAATAGCCATATGTTTATGGAGACCGATATTTCCACCATCTGGTGTATCAATTGGATCAATAAATCCCCATTGGGATGAATTTAATAGGCGTGGACCTACTACCTTGGCGCTAGAATCCAAAGGCAGATTGATTTTACGCAAATGAGAAATAAATGTATTCCAACTTAATCGATTTAAGTCCTGCACAGCACCTAGTCGTTTTGTATGTGCCTCTGACCCCCAATTACCCTTAAACGCCCTTCTGAATCCTTGTTCTACAATTCTGTCTTTAAAAAATGTTTTGAAATTGGCTTCGATTAACCCGATAAAATTATCCTTATATTTATTTTCAGTTCCTTTTTCCCCCTTTGATTTATCCTTCGTTTTCAGCGCCTTTTTCTCCTTTCTAGAAAGAGTATCATCCTCTTTATATTCACCTTTATGATAATAATATTCTTCGTCTATTTTACGAGTAATATCTTTCTTTTGAATCAAATAATATTCACGAAATAAATCATATAATAGTGATCCGGTTAATTCAACTCGTTTAAATCTAAAATTATCACGATCAGTTGGTTTTTCTTCTTTGGTGTATACTTTTAATAAACGATTTACCATATAACCTACAAAATACGCTTTTTCTAGAAAATTCAACTCACCAATATGTGGTAAAAAATAGTCAGAAAGAATCTCTATAACACTCGAGACTGTACCTCTTTTCGTTAGTTCAGCAATAAATTCTAATGCATTTTGCTGATTGAATATTTTATTAGCATCGTGTACACACGGTATAAATAAATCGATATATGGATTTTTATTATTTTCTGTTTCATCGTCCAAATCGGTAAGTAAACACGTTTGAATAATATCTTTATCAGATATAACCCCTAGCGCGCGCATTAAAATAAATAAGGGCACCGGTTTTTTAACATTAGGTACTGCAACTACAATTTGATTATTGCTTAAACTAGGCGAAGGCGCTACAATTTTAACGGCTGTTGTTCGAATAGGCTTTGAACTATCTTCGGAAACAGATCGAATTTCAGCAGAATGACTATATGTATCATCGTCTTTGTTGACTCTAATATAAAGTAAATTGTCGGCAAATTTTTCCTGCGAAATAATGACTTTTTCTTTACCGTCGATAATAAAATAGCCGCCATAATCGTTACGACATTCGCCCATATTAAATCGAACATCTTTATTCATTCCGTTTAGAATACACAAATCAGATTGAAGCATAATAGGGAATCGTCCCAAATATATTTTTGGTAAGATTGTTGTATGCTCTTTTCGTTCTTCACCATTATAATAAATAAAATCTACTTCAACGTCATAATGTATTGTTATACCATAGGTCATATTCCGTAAACGCGCATCATTTGGAAACATATAATGAGAATTATGATCATCATAAATAACCGGTTTGCCGTAATAAATTTTGGTGCCATCTTTTCCACCTAAATACAATAAACATTCATTTCTTTTCCCAGTTTCATTTCCTTCTTCTTCCCTCTCAATGAACCTTATTGGGTTATTTTCGCGAAAAATACGTTTAATTCCATTTCTAAAAAAGTCATTATATGATTCTAAATGATGAGAAACCAAATTATTGGGGTTATCTTTAAAATATTTATCTATTAGTTTCCAAGATATATTTTCTTTATCAGAATCTCCTTTATCTATTGTTCTTTTATCTCTTATTCCTTTTTCCATTTATATTATATTATAATCATATTTTTTAAAATGTATTTATTATAAATATATTTAATAATGTTAAATATATTAAATATATAATTGTTTGTTTTAACAAAATATGTCAATTAAATATACGTGTTCTTTGGGACCCCATTGTCATTCATCATATTTACTTAAATCGAATGGTTTAAAAAAAGCATCATACCCTTTTGATTGGGTTTTTACCAACCATAACATAATTAAAGAAATATTAGATGATAGATTTGAAAACTTTTTAAATAAAGAACATTACATAAATATTGATTTTTCTAAATGCGGACATAAAATTTATCATAATACAATGTTTTGGCACCATAACCCACTAACAAATATAGAAAATTATAATTATTTTGTAAGAGGTGTTAGTAGATTTAAAGATATGCTTTTAAACGAACAAGAAAAATTATTCATTTATCTTGTTAAAGATGTAAAAGAAATAAATGAACCATCATTTAAAAATGATATGATATTACTTAACGAAACATTAAAAAAACACACTGTAAATTTTAGATTGCTATCGATTGTTGTATTCCCAAATAAAGAAAAACAAAAATACAGTTTCGATAGTATAGATAATATAGATTTTCTTTATATTGATACACTATCTGTTAGTAATGGAATACAATTTGTAAATCCTATAGATAATAAATTTATTAGTATTATATTAAAAACTAAATATACGTTTAATTTAAAGGAAATTCATTAAATAATATTTTATGTAAGGTTCTTCCTTGTTTTATTAAATTTTCTTCCACTCTTTCGTGTTAATCTAAATTTATTTTTGACATTTGTAATAGTAAACTCTGTCCACGGTTCACTTGGTCTATCGTGTAAATATGGGCAAAATTTTTCATATTGCCTGTGTTTTTTGCAAAATTCATCCTTATTAAATGGTATTCCACACGAATTACCGAAACGACCAATAAAACTCATTTTTTTTGCCAATTCAGAATCACAAACAATACCATCTACCGTGCCGTGTGGTGCAAATGGTTTTGGTCTACTTTCTTGTGACATATATTCCCGCGCATCTAAATCATAGTGTGAACATACTGTCCTAGAACAAGGATTATCTTCTTTATGTAAATACACGTCATAATGATCAGAAATAATTTTTTTGGCAATTTCAATATTAAGTTTTCCCTTATGTTCGTCCATTAGTTCACCTAATCGAACTAATCTTGCACCTTGATGTCTTCTAATATCGTAAAACCCAGAATTTTGTACTTCTAAATTTCGGATTCTTTCGTCATATACCGAATTAAATCCAATAAAAAACCCATTTTTGGTTCTCTCTATATTATGATATTTAAGACCTAACTCAATACGAAGGATCTCGTTTGAATTAGTATCTCCAAATAACCACGAATTAGCATAATCACCAGAATTTTCGTGTAAAAGTATTTCACAATATTCATCCAATGTATTACCATACTGCATTGCCTTTCTGATTCTGTATCCGATCGGAAATTTTTTTTCATAAGGAATGAAACCACCTATTGTCGTTTCGGTTCCGATAATACCTTTTGCGGTAACAAAAAAATCGGTACCACTCCAAATCCAACAAGGCGATGTTTGCATAATAAAACGATGACCTTCTGTAGGGTTTAAATCTAAAACAATATTTGAAAACTGACCATCTATGTAATCAGTAAATGAATTGTGTGCGCAAACGATTTTACCATCTTCAGTCCAGTCTTTGCCCACCGCCATAAACGCACTGCACTTATCAGGCGCACCGCCCTCTTTACCTACACGATTGTCCGATTTTGTTGAATACCAATAAGGAATAGAACAATAAAAATTCCAGGCAATGATCTCGTCAAGAGTCGTGTTACATCCATTTGCATTACAACCTTCAGCTATACCTTCCATTTCTTCGTATAGTTCAGGGAAATCCTTTTCGGTCATTCCCTTAAAATCGATCGAAATTTCCTTAATAAAATAATCCCAATCCATACCATAAGCTTCCATCATTAAAAATTTTAAGGTGTGTTGAATTTCTTTAAAGTCGTTTGCGCAAAGGTATCCATATGCATATCCGCGCTCTTTTGGTTTACCTTTAATAGATATATATTTCCATCCATTTTTATTGTACATTATTCCATTTTTAATTTTTGTTGACATTCTTATATATATATCCACCTTTAAAAAAGGTGGAGCCAAATCCACTTTTATTAAAAGTGGAGCAAAATATTCTTCTAAATTATAAATATTTTAATTAAGATACTTATAATTTACTCTAAATATGTTAATAATTGAATTTTTTCTAAAATTTAATAAATATTTTTGCTCCACCTTTTCTAAAGGTGGATTACATATTGATCATTAAAATACCCATCATAACAAATAAAAGTAACCACGGAAGAAGAACAAGTAACCAGGACAAACCAATGTGACCATCTTTGCATATTAAGTTAAGTACATATGTCCAGAATAGAACATAAATCAATTTAACAATAAACACTGCTGCGGTATTAGGAACACGACACGAAAAAGAACCAACGTGATAACTATTCGAATGTCCTAAATTTTGAAATAACACGACTAATAGAGCCAATATTGAAATCGCAAAGTATAATAAAGCTGGTGTGCATAATTCTTTTAAACTTTTCGGAAAAGCTGCCATTATGAATTATCTACAGAAAATAATATATATATTCGTTTTTTTTAAATTATTTTGAAACCAATTCCATAGTAGCTAAATTTGGCGTATTTGGTAACTGACCTTTCCAAGGTAAAGGGTTGGTTGGAGCGGAATAACCAGCTAACGCATTATACGCACTTCCTAAACCAAAATTAATTTGTCTTCCTAAATTAATTAGATCTTGTGCCATAAAATTTGACAGTGTTCCACCTTTTTGTTTTCTACTCTTCCTGGATCCACCAATAGAAAAAGGAGGTTGTGCACCAGTGGATATCATAGCGGTTTGAACATCTGTGTGATAATTATTAGGAGCTATATAATTACGCCCTCCTTGAACGCCATCCACTCCTGGCCATCCACTAGGTTGCGATGTCATAGGAGACCCTACTAGTCCATCTGGATAAGGGATTCCTTTATTACCTCCTTTTAATAAATCACCACCTTTCATTTTACAAGAACTACATTTACAACCAATGCGGTGTTTTCCGCCTATCATACACGATGGACCGCATCCTCCACCGCTTAACAAAGGCATTCCGCAACCACAATTTCCGCCTCTTTGCGCGCCTTGAGGATTTAAAAAAGGGGTACCAATTCCACCTAGACTTAGAGGACCTGTATTAGGTAGCGATTTATCCGCGGCATTGGTATTTACAGGAATTGCTAAAGAAGGCGTTAATTCGGATCCACCTTTACCAGTATAAGCTAAAAAAGGATTTGAACCGATGTGAACCGGTTTTCCAGTATATGCTAAATTTATATCTGCATCTCCTAGACTAGATCCACCTAAATATTTTTTATTTCTAAGTGTTTTTTTAGAACATCCTTTCATTTTGTAAATTTTTTGATTTTTTTTAGACTTTTTAATAGAATTTCTTTTGGCCATTGCTATTTATATATTATAATAAGAAATTATTCAATATCAACGTGTGTTAAGAAATGACGACGGCAACACATTTTTTTCATATTTAGTTCATCAAGTACTTCACCTTCAGGAGTCTTATCTACGAACTCTTTTGTTAAATAAAGGACCTTGTCGATATCTATAGATTCTCCATTTCCTCTTTTTGCCAACTTCTTCTTACGCACTTGTTCTAGATAATATCTATATTTATTGGCAATAACATTGCCGCAGGTAAAACATTTCACAGGAATTATCATCTTCTATAAATAATTATTATATTATTCTTATATGTTTTTATTTTAAAATCAATTTTTTATAAAAAAACAAAAGAAAACAAAACAAAAACAAAAACAAAGAAACCTAAAACAATTTAAATGTTACATATTGTAATACATTAATGAATAATAAAATAGATATTTGGAAATTAAATCATCCTTTTGAAAATAAAATGTTGGATATAATAGATAAAAATGTTAACCACTCTACAAAATTATTGGATTTATCCAAAGAAAAATATAGTTTATTGGAAAAATTTGTTTATGATACCGCTCTATTTCATTTTACCAGATTAAATATTGATATTACAAATAATCATTATGTAGAGTTTTGGTGCAAAAATAAATTTGATACACACGCTTTACACGTTGATTGTGATGAATGCGAAAAAAAAACGTCACTAAATTATATTTATCCGCTTTTATCGTGTGTTACATATTTTAATGAAAACCCGTGTCCAACTATTATAACAAATATTGATTTGGAACAGTATAAATATAAAGAGTTTGAGAATCAAACTGAACTCTTTTTATCAATACCCAAAATAAATAAACAAATAACCTTTGACGGACATTTTTTTCACGGTTCAACCTTTTTCACAAAAGACGATACAAGTAAAAGTAGATATATTATTGCTATAAATTTATGGGATAAAAAACCAACCAATGTAGATTATTATCATTCCGAAAATGAAATCCATTATGATAATTTATGTAAAAACGACACACATTTTTCGTTAGAATTAGAGGAAAATAATACAAATACCATAAACGTATCTAAAAACATATTAAATTATAATTTTTATGAAGATATTTTATATAATAAGAGTGAATTAGCGTGTTGTATATTTAATAAATTAATCTCAGAAGCACACGTAGAACAAAACAGTAGTTCCTATAGATTTGTTTTAGATAATACATTAGAAAAAAAAGAGTTGGATATGAAATTAAAAAACGCATACGGAGATATTATTGATGATATAAATGAAATTATGAATGAAACTATTCAATTAAAATACAATCGTTTTTTACAACGTTTCCATTATACCAAAGTATATACACCTGATATTTGTAGATTTATTATAAATGAATGCGAAAAATATGCCAAGAACAATGGTGGATGGACTACCAAAAGACATAACAATTATCCTACCACTGATCTACCTGTAGAAAAAATTGGATCCATTTTTGGTATTATTTTAGAGACAATGAATACAATTGTTGCAAAAATTAAAAAATCGTATTGCTTAGACGATAAAATAATTGTTAATTTTCGTGATTTGTTTGTTGTAAAATATACAGATAATGCGCAAAACCATTTAGATATGCACCACGATGGGTCATTTCTTTCATTTAATATTTTATTAAGCGAACAAAATGATTTTTCTGGAGGTGGAACATATTTTGATGATGGTTTAATATCATATTTAGAACAAGGAGATGTATTAATACATAGTAGCAGGATAAAACACGCGGGCTTACCTATTACAAAAGGTACCAGATATTTATTGGTTGGGTTTTTAAATATTGATTTACCAATAAGCGAATAAATTATAAACACTAATTTTTTTATAATAATATATAAAATACAAATGTCAAATTATTATTATAAAGGTGTAAGTTTAAATAATATTTATGTAAACGACGGGAAAAGTACTACAGATACTAAATTTTATGGATATGCAGGAATTCCTAATTCGAATTCTAATCAAGGATCAACCTATTCTGGAGAAAGACCTCTAGCATTTGGTTTCACGTATCAGGGAACCAATTTATCTACATATACTACTGCGAATAGTACAACATATACATCTAGTGGAAATGCTACTATTCCTACCGGTTGTAAATCAATTCGAGTTATAAGTGTTGGTGGTGGAGGTGGTGGAGGTGGTGCGGGAGGAAATGCAACTGGATCCGCATATGCGAAAATTGACTGGGGTACTGGTGGTGCAGGTGGAAATGGTGGATATGGATCTATTGTTTATTCGAATAGTGATACTAATAACAATATCAGTCTAAGCAACTATAATTCTATTTATGTTACTGTTGGTACAGCAGGTGCTGCAGGCGTTGCGGGGGAAAATGTTATTGGAGCAGCAACAGGTAATTATCCAGCCCCTAGCGGGAACGCTGGAGGCGCAGGTAAAAGTTCTTATATAGATTTAATAAAAAGTAATGGAGAGAAAAGTTCGATTTGTACTGCTAATCCTGGAAATGGTGGGAACGGAGGAAATGGCGCATCCGTATTTGTAGACACTACAAATGGATTTGTGAATCCTAAAGATGGAACGAATGGCAATCAAGGGACATTAACATCAGACCCTTATAGTAGTTCAAATTATCCAGATATTGGAGGAGGAGAACCGGGAAATGGGGGGTATAAAACTCTTAACGATAAAACAGGTACAAACTGGAACTCAACTCCAGCAAATGACGGAACATCCGGAACAGTCCAAATTATTTGGTTATATGATTAATAAACTATATATTCAGGTATGTAGATTTAAAGCAAAGTATTAAATATTTAATAGTAAAGTATTAAATAATAAATATATAATACTTTATTAATTGAAATGAGTTTTAATCTGGAAACATATTTTTATATCAATCAACATTCTTTATCTAAAGAAATATGCAATGATATCATAAACTATTTTGAAGTAGAAAGTGATACATATGATGGTATAACAGCGTCAGGTTTACATAAAGATATAAAAGATACGCTTGATTTTCAAATCCCAAATAAAAATGAAAATACATCGTCACGGTGGAGTAAAATTCGTACTTTATTAGAAAAAGAATTAAATAATAACGTTAAAAAATATGTTAAATGTATAAATGATTCTGTTTCTATTGAAGAGGAAGAATCACATCATAAATACAAGGTTTTTAACAAATATGTTTCGTTTGAAACTTTACAAATACAAAAATATCAAAAATCCAAAGGTAGATATATTTATCATAATGATTTCTCGAGTGATTGGAAAGAGAAAAAATACAGAGTCATTACGTTTTTATGGTATTTAAACACAATTGATGAAGGTGGTGAAACTGAATTTTGGAATACATATAAAGTAAAACCAGAAACAGGCAAATTACTCCTTTTTCCCGCAACTTGGACATATCCACATAGAGGAATGATGCCAATATCAGACAACAAATATATTATAACCGGATGGCTATATTTACACGAGTAAAAGTTTATAATGAAAATACTTACACATCACATTTCGCACCATAACATTTATTTTGGAAATAATAGTAATCGAGATCTTTTGTTTTCCCATTTGAATCAGTGTTAAATGTTGGACCAGTTTCATTTCCAGCCATACATTTATTGTTACTGGTCCAAACACAACAAGAAGTCGTGTTGCAATTATCCTGCGTAAGTTTGCCACACGAATCCTCTAAAGTACCGCTAGATCCGCGATTGCTCTCACAAAAGGCGTCGTTTTTATTCATTATAATATTTGTATCTAGTTCGGAATTAGTTAGTCCTTCTAGTGTAACTACTTGCAATAATTTTTTTGATCCAACTGAATTTACAAATACAATCAAAGCAAAAATTAAAAATACCACAATAAAAATCTTTAGAACATATTTTGAATCTAATTTCATATATATAAATTATATTAACATTATTATTGTAAAAATAATGAAATATATTGCCTATATACAGTTACATATCTATATTTTTAATAAATTCTTCTTAACGAAAAAGATGATAAATATTATACACATTTATCATCTAAGTTATCATTATAATATTTTATCGTATATTTATGTGGAATTTATATATTCACAATATATAATAATGACGAGTAGTATAGATTTAAATCAAATTTTTGAGCCATTGTCAATGTGGACACAACAAACAAATGCTGGTTCTGGATTTTGGTCTTCAATTGCATCGTCTAGTAATGGTACTAAATTAGCAGTGTGCTCTTCTTACGATGTATCGCCAAGTCCTTCAGATAATTGTTATATTTATACATCAACTAATTCAGGTGATACCTGGACGCAGCGCGCTAGTTATCAAAATTGGTCTTCAATTGCATCATCTAGTGAAGGAAAGTATTTAGCTGCTTGTATTGCGGGTGGTTACATTTATACGTCAAGTGATTCGGGTGATAATTGGGAAAAACAACTAGGTTCTGAATCTAGACAATGGAGTTCTATAGCATCATCTAGCGACGGAATGTATCTAGCCGCGTGCGTCTTTCAATTATTTGATCCTGGTTATATTTATACATCAGACAATTATGGTGCTACTTGGACACAAAGAGCGAGTGATAAGCAGTGGATTTCTATAACATCTTCGAGTAACGGTACTCAATTAGCCGCTTGTCCTACATCTGGTTACATTTATACGTCAAGTGATTCAGGAGTTACTTGGACAGAAAGACTTGGATCTGGTTCTAGAGGTTGGTGGTCCATATCATCAAATAGTGACGGAACTAAATTAGCTGCCTGCGTTTATGATGGTTATATTTATACCTCAATCAATTCTGGTTCTGAATGGATAGCACGAATAAATTCTGGTTCTAGATATTGGTTATCAGTCGCATACTCAAGTGATGGAAATCAAATAGCTGCGTGCGAATCTAATCTGAATACTGGTAGTGGTGGATATATTTATATATCAAGTGATTCAGGAGATACTTGGACACAACAAACAAGTGCTGGTTCTAAACAATGGAGATCAATTGCATCATCTAGCGATGGAACCAAATTAGCTGCAGTAGTTTACGACGAATATATCTACACATATGCAATTAATACGGCTAATTCAACTGGATATGATGTAAGTGGAGTAGATTTAAATCAAATATTTCAACCATTATCTTCTACATCAACTGCAAGTGCAACCGGTTATACTGTGAATGGAACAGATTTAAACCAAATTTTTGAACCATTAACTTCTACAACTCTAGCTGATCCAACCGGATACACAGTTCTTATTTAAATTTATTTATTAAAAGAGTAAAATTATACTATAATAATTATTTCAATTACTATAAAATATTTTATATTTATATATTTTATAGTATAATGGCAAAATCGCGTAGTAATCGTAAATCTGTGATTAAAACAATCGCCAAAACAACCGAAACCGCTTTACCTATGGTGAACAAAGGTTTAAACACGGTTGGTACAACTGCTAAAAATGTTGCATCCGCATCCATTCCTATTGTAGAAAAGGGTGTATCCGCCGTTTATGGAACAATGGCCAGCGGTTTTGATTTAGGAATGAAAGGTGTAAAAACTGTTGCAAAAGGAGTAAAAACGATTGCAAGAAAAAGACAAATTAGCCGCAGTAGATCACGCAGTAGAACTCGTAAAGGTGGACGCAAAAATAAAACTCACCGAAGAAAATAATTGAATACTTTATTTTATAATTTATACTTTATATTTTATATCTTATATTTCTTTTACCATTGATCCTTTGCTGGTTTTTACACGTTTTTCACCTTTTTTAACATTATGATGTGTTTCATTATGACACTCCTCACATAAGGTCATCAAATTCGCCAAATTATTTTTATGAAATACGCCATCACTATTCATAATAATTCCATTATCATTTGCATCTCGCTGATGTTGTAAATGATGAACTTCCGTACCTTTTCTTTTGCCACACTTTTCACACATTCCAACAATTTTTTTTGAATTGTAATGAGAAGTTTTGAGAGAAAGAATGCTTTTCGAATCAGGATGATATTTCATTCTTATTTCATATGCCGCATCTAAGAAATCATTCGGTAAACTAAGTGATTTACATACTTCCAAACCATACATACTATTTCCAGGACCATCGCGTAATTTGCGATCATATACTAATATATCACGTTCTTTATCGTATATTACTTCCATATGTTTTAATTTGACACTTGTCAACTCAGATATTTCACTGTAATCCACAATTTCGTGCAAATGCGTAGCAAAAATAAAACTGCTCTTACAACGGTGTAGCTGTTGAATACCTGCTACAAATATACTAATTGCACTCAATGTCTCTGTTCCCGAACATAATTCATCGCCTAATATTAAACTATTTTCGTCACTCAAGCGTAATATCGTTCGCAATTCCGACATTTCCACCGCAAATGTAGAGAGACCTTTAAATATATTATCGTTTCCAATAATACGAGTAAATAAATATTTATAAGGCATATAATTAAACTCTGAACACGGAACGTATAATCCCGATTGCGCCATTATAATCGCAACTCCTAATGCTCTGATAAAACTGGTTTTACCCACGGCATTGGTTCCGTATAATAAGACCCCGTCTGTTGATCCGTCGCCCAAAACAATATCGTTGGTTACATATAATTCGTTAGTTTGAAATTGTTCAATCAAACAATGTCTTAGTTGTTTGGCGTCGACAAATGATTTATCCGATTTAACAATAGTTGGTTTGCAGTAATTGTGTTTTTTAGCTATAGCAGCTTTGGTATAGAGTACATCGATCAGAGTTATAAAATTAATAATTGATTCTAATTGTGGTTGAAATGTTTCGAAATTGGTAACAAATTTATTGAATACGAGTGTGATTAAGTCCTTCATTGAAACTTTGATACTGGAAATATTTTTACATAGTCCAGATATTTGTTCGTCTGTAATTGAATTGTTGGATGAAGTTTGTTTTTCAAATACAAATTGCGTTTTAGAAATTTTGAATTCATATTTCTTTTTATTATTAGTGGTATTATTATTGGTATTATTAGTGGTATTATTATTGATATTATTAGTGGTATTGGTATTATTATTGGTATCAGTATTAGTATAATACAGTGTTGCTATACTCGCATCTTTTGGCAGTGCTTCTTGTAACAATTTACATCGCCGACTAGTACAAATCAAACTAAAATTGTTTTTCTCTGTCTCGTGTATTTTAACATAATCCGTGGCCTTTCCACTCTTTTTTTCCTTGTTCTCAATTAACGAACTCAAATAATTTTGAATAGCTTCTAGTCTTAGTTCAGATTCCTTTAACAATTCGGTTTTTTTATCTAATTCCTGATCGATACCTTGTTTAATAAAATTTGTTTCAAAATTTTGCATTTGATCCAAATCTTTTGCCAAGATAATATCTATATTCGCATCTATGAAGCTAAGGATTACGTCACAATAAGTTCCCACGGACAAAATATTTGGTTCAAAACATTTTAAATAATTAATAATAGTAGCGTCTTCGATTGTTTTATCAAAAATCTTTCGAATGGTTAGAATATTATTATGTAGACTATAAAACGCTTTGGGAGATATTTTTTTTAAGAAAACTTGTCTTTCCCATTTTGCAATATCTTTTATGGTTGAAAGTGTATTTTTATAAAAACCGCTACATTCTGCAAAAACGCTTAAAAAATATTCAGTAATATCATATTCACGTTGTAAATATTCTTCATTGAAAACAGGGTTTAAAAAATTATATAGAAATTTACGTTTCCCCATCGGCGTCAAACAATTATTTAACATCTCGGATACACACGAGTATTTACTGGCTTTCACAGTTCCGTCATTGATAATATTCAGTTGTTTTAGTGAATGATTTGCTAATATAAGCCGCGTAGAGTTGGATTCAAATTCTGGTTCCGAAATTTTATTCACTAAATGTGGGTTATGCTGATGGACAAAATCCAATAAAAAACATAACGACTGTGTAGCTATATCATTTTCATAAAAATTTTGAGAAAAAATGTCATAATTGTCGAACTTGTAAAATTTAGAGAGAATTTCTTTTTGATAGGACTGTTTTTCACAGTTTAATATACGTTTCTTTTTTTCTTCATTTTGTTTTTTTTCTCTATTTAAGGGTTTTTCTCCAGTTACTTCTGTTTTGGTTTGACATTCTTTACCAATATGATTTTTATGTATTAAATTACAATTTATACCTGCGTAACTAATTACAAAATCCATTTCCTTTTCATCGGCTAGATTCGAAATTAAGATTACTTCACTTGGGTTGTAAATAGAAATAAATCTTTCCAATTCATCATAAGTAGTAGGATTATTTATGTACGCTTCTTTAAATTGAAACATAGTAGTTTTACCCGTGTAAATATCAATATTCGCCACTCCGACTACAATAAATTTACCCTTTAGCAAAACCTTATTTTCTATTAAATGAATCCAAATACAAGAAATAGAGTTGGTTAAACTTGTTGATTCGGCGTGGAAATATGTTCCTGGACTAAAAATGCCTGCTAATGATCTAGATGTATTTTTAGTGGCTTCGTCTTGTACATAAACTACTGCGGTAAATCCTGCTTCTTGTATTTTCTTTATGTATTTTTCGATTTGGAAATCTTTAAAACCAGCCATCATAATAGTACAATCTTTGCCAACACAAGTATTTTTATCGACAACATTTAGCTCGCATATTTGAGAGAAATCGACAATTTTACTGTCACTGATCATTTCCGTTGTCTTATCATAATTACCGTATACTTCAAAAAATGCACCCACTTGCATTAGTAATATCGTGTTTTCGCCATATTCATCTTGATATTTTTTTGTTAGTTCAAAATACTCTTTTATAAGCGCCATCCTCTAATTATTGTAATTATATCTTTAATTTATTTTAGCACATTTATAAAATAATTAGTATTAAAATAATACGTAGACAAAGTTTAAATGTAATAATTATAAATGCGTTTAAAATTTTTCTACTAAAAAAAATATTTACTTAATATATAAAATGAAGTTTGCTACAGCGCAAGACAGAGTTCGTAGAAGAAATTTGCTTATCAAAGCAAAAGAAGCGCAGGCTCAAGCACAGGCAAAAGCAAGAGCTGCATTTATTAAAGCCAAGGCTGCTGCAGAAGAGTCTGCAAAAATAAAAGCTGCTGCAGAAGAATCTGCAAAAATCAAGGCTGCTGCAGAAGAGGAAGCTGCAAGAATCAAGGCTGCTGCAGAAGAGGAAGCTGCAAGAATCAAGGCTGCTGCAGAAGAGGAAGCTGCAAGAATCAAGGCTGCTGCAGAAGAGGAAGCTGCAAGGATCAAGGCTGAAGAAGAGGAAGCTGCAAGGATCAAGGCTGAAGAAGAGGAAGCTGCAAGAATCAAGGCTGAAGAAGAGGAAGCTGCAAGAATCAAGGCTGAAGAAGAGGAAGCTGCAAGAATCAAGGCTGAAGAAGAGGAAGCTGCAAGAATCAAGACTGAAGAAGAGGAAGCTGCAAGAATCAAGGCTGAAGAAGAGGAAGCTGCAAAGGTAGTACCTCTACATCCAAGACATATTAGAAATGTTAATCGCGGAGCGAAATTACATAATGTTGTTACACATATAGCTAAACATATTTCTGTTCCTGCTCCTGTTCCTAGTTTTAATAACAATATCGTAACAAAAAAAATATCAGTAGTTAGACGTGGTTAATTAAAACATAATGATATTTGATCATTTTTCAAATCTAATATCATCATAAATAAAATTTATTTTTATATAATTTTACTTACATAAAAATATTATACTAAATCTTAATATAAATACATATCACTGTTTTAATTTGGTAAAGCATCGTATACAACACCTCCGAATGAATTAGTAACAACGATTAATGTATTTGCAGGACTATCAGTTAGAGGATCGAAAGCCTGATTAGGAGGAATTAGAGGGTTACTGAAATTAACAGTCATTGCTGCACCGTCATCATTGTTTGATTGCACAACCACATTATTCATCATTGATCCAGCACTAGGATCTGTACTATATGCAAGGTTCAAGTTAGATGACACATCTATCACAATTGCTTCTGCAAAATTCAATGGAGCTCCATTGTTAATTGTTTGGATATGTAAAATACTACTAGGGTCGGTAAACACATTTGTTATTACTGGTATTGCGACAGTTTTACCGATAAGTTGTGGTGGCACAACAGGACTGTAGTAATTCATCGAAGTATCGACACTAAAAACACTTGCTGCATAAGTTAAGAAACACAATGTGTTCGCACTAATATCAGCAGCATATACAGTATTGAGTGAAATATCTACGAATTCAGCGGATACCCCTTGAACAGTCCGTAATGGTCTTCCACTAACATCTGTTATTGCTGCTTGATAGATAACTGGTTGCAATCCACCTCCATTTTTGCCAGTATAATTGAGTGAAAAGGACACTTCTGTGCCATTTATAAAAGCACCATTCACACCTGGAACCTCGGGTTCAACGAAGGGAGTTACTGGGCCTGCAGCGGCACTGTATAAACTATATACAGTAGTTTGACCAACAGTAAAAGCCGATCTGACTTGATAGTTATATTGTATTCCTAATGTTCTATCAACAGCTATATCATTAAATGCTTGAGGTGTTGGTGATAAACCGCCTGATAAATCTAATATCATTGGATTTGGAGTGCCTGGAATGTTTGCTGGTGCACCGCCACTTGGATCAGTTCTTAGGATTTCAAAGAAGAGTTGTTGGCTATCAAAAGTCGAAGGGGAAGACCAAGTTATAAACACTGTGCCAGAAGGATCATTATTTTGGTCAACAGGACTAACGACGACGTTTGTAGGTGTGGTAGGTGCTACAAAAGGTGTAACAGTCACAGCATTACTTACTCTACTCAAGTACAAATTATTTGGCCCAATTGGAATAGCCGAACCATCCACTTCTTGACCTGCTCCAACTGAAGTATATTGATTGTTTGCAGACGAATAATATCCTATAAAAGTATACGCAACAGTATTTGTCAAACCAGTTACTAGGACAGGTTGAGTAGAAGGATCGGTATATTGAATATAAGAAGATCCAGATAGATCTGGATAATAACCTACTACATATCCCTCTGGGGTAGGTTGAAATCCACCTCTATTTACATTTGATACATCAAATAATATGGATACTGCTTGATCGGTTGATTCGCCAGAAATGGTAGGTTCAGATGCCTTAGCACCGTCTAGAACACCAAGAAGTACTGATGGAACACCTGTGCCATTTTCATTTGTTCCAGTAATGTAATAACTCGAGTATGTTCCTGGTCTAGCACCTGTATCAATTGTTCTATAGGCAAAACCATTACCGCCATAAAAGAAAGTGTTTGAAACATCAGTGAAACTTACACTAGGATCTATAATGAATGCTGGACGAACTGGTGTGTAACCATTAGATGACAAATCTTGTCTCCACACGGTGTAGTAATCTGTAGTAGGATCTTGGCCTCGAGGATTGTTGAATAATATAGTGACAGTTGAAGCGTCTGTGATACTATATTCACCTCCAATACTATTATTTGTATTGTAGTCAAATGTACTTACTACAATAAAACCATCAGCAACATCTGGAGGGTTAGGACGGTTAGTAGGAATTAATACTATGCCCTGATTATTATTACTAGGTGCTGATGTCCCCCCTATGTCTGGACTTGTATCACCATAATAGCCCCAAACTTCATAAGAGACATCATTTATTAAGCCGGTTACAGTTACTTGGTATCCAGCGAGTTTAAATGGTCCCCAAGGAAAAGGCGTGGTTTGCCAACCACCTGATCCATCATTGTATCGTATTGCTACATACATTTGGGAATAAGCATCAACAGGATCAGGTTGTCCTGATTCATCATAATTTTGCATTCTTGCTTCACACAGTTGTGCGCTAGAAGCATCAAAGAATATTGTGAGTTGCTCATCTCCATCAGCGCCAGTTATTTGTGGCGAGATATCCTGAATACGACCACGAACAACCGCTTTTACTGTAGCAGTGAGAACAGTGCCTATAATAGCTCTACCTGAAGCATCATCCAGATACACAGATATAGTGTTTGTGTACAGAGCTTGCGGTACTAACCCTGTATTTGTTGCGGTACTAACAAGAGCGCCGTCGACAGTTAACTGCCGTCTACCAAAGAAGTTGATAGGTGATACCGGAGCACCCTCAGGATCTGTGGTACCACACATAATATTGATGGCTTTTATACCACTAGCATCTGTAACGGGGACTGGAGTGCCGGAGGACAAATCAAAAATTCTCCAGTTATACACTAATTCATTCCCTGAATCATCTGAAGTCACTAATAAAACTACCGAAAAGGAAGGATCAGACATTTATAATTAATACAAATATTTTTTTTTTACAAAAAATAAAAAATTAAAAATAAATTACTAAAATATTAAAAATTACTAAATATAAAATCAAACGTCCAAATAAAATTAAAATAAAATTAAAAATAATAATATATTATTATTTTTAAACATCGATTATAACGAATTCTGCTTTATTATTATCACAAAAGTTTGTGATATATTTCTTAAACCGGCTATAATAAAAAATTGGTAATATTCCTAAATGATAGTGTAAAATTTTTAGTACCACTAAAAGAATAGTAATATAGAATGGAACAATAAATTTACTTTGGTGTTCGCGCAAAATTTCCTCCTTATATTTTTCTTCATAGACTGATATTTCAACTATTAAACTATTATATTCATCTACGTACTTGCTTTTATATCCAGGAATTATAATATTGCTTTTATCCATTTTATAAAGCGATTTTTTAAAAGAATCTTTGCTAATATTCAAAAAATTTTGTAGTAAATATAGTGTACTCTCTATATTATTAGAAAAAATATCTATATCAATATCACTTTTTTGTGGAAAATAGTCTGGTCTTTGAATACTACCATAAAAATAAATTGGCTTATCTATATAGTTTCTTAATTTGTTAAAAAAATCATTCTCAAAAGGTGTTAATTTATTTTTAGTTGTTTCCATAATTAATGTAATTAAATTTATACTATACAAATATAAAATTTAACGTATTATAAATAATAATAGAAATTTAATTTTTGAATAAAATTTTGCTAAATATTACATATTATCCAACATCACTACCACTGCGTATTCTTTTTTATAATACCGTAACTCTTTATTAAAATAGCAATAAAATATAAAACATTTCAAATAAACGTATACCGCTTTTGGAATCAAATATAAAGTGTAATGCAATAATTTTAATATATACAATACAATTACCATATACAGTGGTAAATAATTTATATCATTGATATTTTTCATTACTGGTGTTCTATATTTTTCATCATAGATAAGTAGATCAAAAGCAATATTTTTAACCTCATCATCATATTTAATTTTATATCCCGTAACAATACCTTTATCATAAACGCTATGTTGTTGATATATTTTTTGTATAGACGACTTACTTATTTGTAAATAATTTTGAACCTTTGACATAATACTAAAAACATTATCAGTAATAATAATTATGTCTATATCGCTAGAGTTTTTAAAAAAATCAACACGCTTAATACTACCAAAGAAAATTAATTCTACGTCTAAATAATTTTGTAGATCCTTAAAAAAATTATATTTATATTCGCCTAATCTATCTTTTATTTCTTCCATACTAGAATATATCTATATTAAATTGTACATAGATTAAATACTGATCCTATAATAATTTATTTATCACTTTTCGAAAAATTGTATAATAGTGTATCCGTATTGCTATTGGTAATTTCTCCTGCAAGCATAGCAGATTCATATAATTTTCTCAAGACATCATTCGGTGCATTACTTCCTACTTTAATTAAATTGTGTTCCCTTAGATATGTTTTAATATCATTTATTTGTTTGCGTTTCAAATCTTTTTGTGCATTCAAAATTTGTTTTCGAGTACCTCTATCCTTAACTAATACAGCAACCGATTTACTCATTTTAGATTTTCCTAGAGTATATTTTCGTTTAATTGTTTTTTTAGTAATTCGTTTGATGGCAACTATATTTGACCTATCATTTTTTACATTAGTGTCATTTGAATTCGTAGGCGAATCTTCATCGATCATACCATTTTGTATATATTTTACTACAGGTTCAATATCTTCTATAAAGTTTGATTGAACTGTGCGCGGTTTTTGAATTAAATTTTGGGTCATCATTATATCATTATTTGTAACATCTTTATTACTTGTAGCCTGATGTAACATTGACTCTTCCAATTGCTTCATCTTCATTTTTTCACGCAAATTTTGTAAACGATTTTCTCGTTCAGATTTCATATGTATACCTACTGTATTAATTACGGGCTGTACCGTTAATGCTGCATTTGGATTCGTTACCACGCCATTACGTTGAGTACGTGTCCAATCTCTGTAGGTAGGTTTTTGTCCTCCTTTTAATATACCATATGGCACTTGGGATTTCAAAGAAAATGTTCCGTCAGATACCAATTGCTCTGTATTTACTTTTATAAGCGGTTGTTGTAACTCTTCAGGCAAATCAATATTTACAAATGGTTGTGATTGTATATGCGAATCATATAGTTGACGGTTCTTTATCGTTTTACGATCTAGATCATTCCTTCTTTGTTGTTTTTGAGCTTCAAAATTGCGTTTTTCATCATTTATTTTTTTTTGTTTTGATAAAGTTTGCAAATAGTTTATAGATTCACTAAATTCGTCAGAAAAAGAATCGTTTGTATTACTAATACTTGTGGAACCTGCCGTACTTACAGAGTTTTCTATATTTTCACTAGAATTCTTCTTTTTATTATCTAAATTTTCAGTTTCACGTAATTTATGTTCTTTAATCCTTTTTAACAGTTTATTTTTTAAAACATTAGGTGATATTAAAGGTGTGACAATTGGCCTCTGTTTCTTTTCACGATTTTTTTTCGTTTTAGATCCATTTAAACTAAATAAACTTGGATTGATTGATATTGTTTTATTTGACATTTATTATAATATCAAATAAAAATATATGGATTATAACTATTATGAATTACTTTGTAATAAGAATAGAGTGTTTTCAAAATGTCATATAGGTGTTAAGAATATAATGTATTGTACAATTGTTTTTTGATCTCCATATCGTCTCTCCGACTTTTAACTTCTTCATTCTTCAAATAAAGTTCGAATCCCTTGTCTAAATCTTTTAATGTAATTTTTCTCTTATCATTATCACTTTTACAAAAGACGCGTCTACTATGGGCTATTTTGGTTTTAGCCAGAATGGTTTCTATGTCGCGCCCGTAGAATTTAAAATAATCTTTATTCTTTTTAAACCATTCAACGCTTATTTGTGAATTTTCAGCAATATCCCATCCGATATCCTTTACCATTTTTAAAAATATGTTGTATAAATCTTCTGCACTATATTCGTCTGTTTTAAACCGCCATGTGAAACGAGATTCCAGACCCTGATTGAAAACAAAAAAACAGTCCTTCAGCTCCTTCTCATAACCAGCAATAATTACCATCAAGTTATCCTTGTTATCGCTCAAAGCTTCGCATAATGTGTCAATACATTCTTTCGCAAAACTATCCCTCTTCTCGGGATTCCCCAAGGCATACGCTTCGTCTATAAACAGAACACCACCAATAGCTTCTTTAATGACTTCGCTAGTTTTAATAGCCGTTTGTCCTAAATAGCCTGCAATCAAATCACTTCTAGTAACTTTTTTAAATGTACCTTTCGATAATACACCAATTTTACTATATATTTTACCCATTATTTTAGCAATTTCTGTTTTGCCAGTTCCAGGTGGTCCATAAATTACGGTGTGCATAAAATCGCCACTCGTACTTTTACTTTTATGCAATTCCTGAACGAAATATAAGATTTGATCTACAATATTATTTTTGAGATCCTTCATTCCTATCATATTATTCAATTCTTGTAGCGGTTCTTTAATCTCGTGCAAAATCTTCATATTAATATTATATTTTATTGAAGGATCTAATTTATAATTTTCCACCAATTTTAAAATATCGGCAATATTGTCTATTTCAGTTTCAATATTAATCGTTTCTGTAATTTTTGTTACACTTGGTGGATTGGATAGTTCAAATTTGATAGGTGATATGTATGGTCGCGTATAATAATTAAAAAGCCGGCTTCTACTGACAATATCTCGATAGTAATTTGGATCGCTATTTGTAATGCAGCAAGAATCTGACGGATTATAACCAGTAAAATTACTAGAAGAATGATTATTATGTGTATAATTTTGATTTATCTTTTCAATGAGTTTATTTATTTCATTTCTGAATTCGGTTTCTGCGTCAGTTGATACCGTTTTCTTTTCACTAGTCGTTTCATCCGAATTAATAGAGTTATTGTGTTTTTCTGTACATACAGAATGTATATGATTAGGAGATAAAACTTGAGGTGATTTTTGATCTAGGGTAGTTAAAAATTTATTATAATTATTAATACTTTTTGGGTCTTTGATGTGTCTTTTTCTTCTATATAACATTTTCTATAAAATATATTTGATACTATATTTATATTATTTCAATTAAATACATTAATATACAAACATCAACTAAAATACCTATAGATTATGCAGAGAAATACATAATCTAATTATAAAACAATTTAAAAATAAATTGATATATAAAATAACCAAAAAATGATATCAAATACATCATCTGTGAAACCCATTGATCTAATCAAAATGAATGAAAAAATGTGTGTTAAAGAAGAATTATTTGATATCGAAAATGAACAATACATTGAAACACCTTGGAATATTATTGAGTCATATTTTCGAGGACAACATTTGGAACGATTTGTACGACACCAACTGGAATCATACAATAATTTTGTTGGATATCAAATTACAAAAACCATAGAAATGTTTAATCCTGTACATATTGCTTCCGAACAAGACTTTGATCCGGTATCAAAAAAACATTCCCTAGAAATTTTCATTACATTTGAAAACTTTCACATTTACAGACCTCAAATCCACGAAAATAATGGGGCAATCAAATTGATGTTTCCTCAAGAAGCCCGTCTTCGAAATTTTACTTATGCTTCTGCAACAACCGTTGATATAAATATAAAATATATTGTTCGAAATGGTCCAAATCTAGAAAATACACAAACCTTTTATAAAACAATCCCCAAAGTACATATAGGTAAACTGCCTATTATGTTAAAATCCAATATATGCGTATTAAATCAATATAAACATTTTGAAAATACGCAGACCGGTGAATGTAAATTTGATGCAGGGGGTTACTTTATTATTAATGGATCCGAAAAAACTGTATTAGGACAAGAAAGAGCCGCAGAAAATCGCGTTTATTGTTTCAATGTTTCCAAGAACGATACAAAATATACTTGGAAAGCAGAAATAAAATCGGTTCCTGATTTTAAATGCATTTCTCCAAAACAAATCAATATGATGATTTCTTCGAAAAATAATGGTTTCGGAAATGCTATTTGTGTGGATTTACCGCGTGTAAAACAACCAATACCTTTATTCATTGTCTTTAGAGCGCTTGGCGTTATTTCGGATAAAGAAATTTGCGAGAAAATATTGTTGAATATTGCAGCTGATAAAAACAAAGAAATGTTAGAAGCGTTACAAGCCTCTATTATTGAAGCAAATAAATATATTACACAAGAAGAATGTATTCGATATATTACTGGTTTCGTAATGTACACACCAATTAATATGGATAAAGAGACGGGAGTTAAAAAGAAGCACGAATTTACATTAGAAATTTTGAACAACGATTTGTTTCCACATTGTCATAATATGGAACAAAAAATATATTTCTTAGGATATATGACAAATCGATTATTGCTAGCCTCATTTGAAATCATTAAACAAGATGATAGAGATTCTTACTTGAACAAGCGTGTTGATCTAACTGGAACTCTTTTGAACAACCTTTATAGAAACTATTTTAATAAATTAGTGAAAGATATGGAAAAGCAAATCATAAGAGAAATAAATACTGGTTCGTGGAAATCAACGGATGACTACGAAAATATTATAAACTTGACAAATATTTATAAAATTGTAAAATCGACCACCATTGAAAATGGTATTAAACGCGCTTTATCAACTGGTGATTTTGGTATTAAGCATACAAATTCGAATAAAGTAGGTGTTGCACAAGTTTTGAATCGATTGAATTATGTTTCGAGTTTGAGTCACGCGCGCAGAATTTCTACACCAACGGATAAGAGTGGTAAACTCATTCCTCCGCGCAAATTACATAATACGTGTTGGGGGTTCTTATGCCCGGCCGAAACTCCTGAAGGGCAATCGGTTGGTGTGGTTAAAAACTTAAGTTATATGACACATATTACTATTCATTCTAACTCAATGCCTCTATATGAATATATAATGCCGAATATTACACATATCGATAGTACCGAAATAAACTCGGTTGATATGTACGAAAAAGTAAAAGTATTTATAAATGGTGCTTGGGTGGGTATAACCGATACGCCATATGAATTATACACGATGTTAAAGGATAAAAAATACAAGGGCATTATTAATATTTATACATCTATTATATTTGATTATAAAATGCGTGAAATAAGGGTTTGTAATGATAGTGGCAGGTTGACAAGACCTTTATTACGTGTACAAGATAAATCTTTGTTAATCACAAATGATATTATTCGTAAACTCAATACGTCAGAATTAGTATGGGATAATTTATTAACAAGTTCAAAAATAGAAGATTCTGTTTTAGAATATATTGATCCAGAAGAACAAGGCTGGTCATTAATAGCCACCAAACCAAAAGATATTATTGCAAAGACGGATAATATTCATAAATATACCCATTGTGAAATACACCCTTCGACTATTTTCGGAGTACTTGCGTCGTGCATTCCATTTCCAGAACACAATCAATCTCCTAGAAACACATACCAGTGTGCACAGGGTAAGCAAGCTATGGGTGTTTATGTAACCAATTATGAGAATCGAATGGACAAAACCGCATATGTTCTTAATTACCCAATGCGCCCACTCGTAGACACTCGAATTATGAATATGATTCAATTAAATAAAATTCCATCCGGCACCCAAGTGATCGTTGCTATTATGACCCACACAGGTTACAATCAGGAAGATTCGTTGTTAATTAACAAGGGTTCCATTGATAGAGGTATGGCACTAGTAACTGTATATCACACGGAAAAAGACGAAGATAAACAGAAAATAAATGGTGATGAAGAAATCCGATGCAAACCAGATTCTACCAAGACCAAAGGTATGAAGATGGGAAATTACAATAAAGTAAATTCAAAGGGTGTTATCCCTGAGAATAGTTTAGTAGAAAATCGCGATATTATTATTGCAAAAGTAACTCCTATTAAAGAAAATAGAAACGATCATACCAAGGTGATTAAATATGAAGACCAGAGTAAAATATATAAAACAGTTGAAGAAACTTATATCGATAAAAATTATATTGATAGAAACGGCGAAGGTTATAATTTTGCAAAGGTTAGACTTCGCACTGTTCGAAAACCAGTCATTGGTGATAAATTTAGTTCGAGACACGGACAAAAGGGTACGGTTGGTAATATTATTCCTGAATGCGATATGCCTTTTACGAGTAATGGCGTGAAACCGGATATCATTATCAATCCACACGCGATTCCTTCTCGTATGACAATTGGACAATTAAAAGAAACTGTATTAGGGAAGGTCTTAGTTGAACTTGGATTATTCGGAGACGGTACATCATTTGGCGATTTCGATGTGAAAGATATTTGCGGAGAACTTATCAAACTAGGTTACGAAGCACACGGCAACGAATTATTGTATAACGGGTTAACTGGAGAACAGCACGAGTGCAGTGTATTTATGGGGCCGGTCTTTTACCAACGTCTTAAACATATGGTTAATGATAAGGCCCATAGTCGCTCTATTGGTCCGATGGTAAATTTAACGAGACAACCTGCAGAAGGACGATCGCGTGATGGTGGTCTCAGATTTGGCGAAATGGAACGAGATTGTATGGTATCGCACGGAGCTTCTAGGTTTACTAGAGGAAGAATGTATGATGCTTCTGATAAATATTCAGTGTTTGTTTGTAAAAAATGTGGTTTAATTGCATCTTATAATGATCAAATGCATATTCATCATTGTCGTACGTGTGATAACCGGGTGGATTTTGCTTATGTGGAGATTCCTTATGCGTGTAAATTATTGTTCCAAGAATTAAATACAATGAACATAGCACCGCGTATTATGACAGATCACTAAATCCATCCACCTTTATCCACCTTTGGGAAAGGTGGAGCCAAACATAGTATATAAATTTCTAAAAAGTAGATGTTGTAACGAAGTAAGAGGCAAATTTAGTTATATAAATTTCTAAAAATATTTTATGAATAATTATAAAATATTTTTTTATTAAGACCAAAGTATGCAAATATAAAATTACTTATAAACATATGCTAATCCACATAAGTAACACATTAGTGCTAACAGTGGATAATTAGATTTTTGTGTATAATTCCTTATAGATTCTAAAGAATATTTCTCCTTTTTTACCTTATACAAATTCACTAATAACGGACTTAATATGACTACTATAACAGATCCTATACTCGAACTATTATACAAATATGCCATAGATAATGAGCTTGATATTATATTGTAATTATTTATAGTATGTATTAGTAACCACGAAAAATCATTACCAAAAAGAGTAGGAATCGTTACTATTTTATTATTCTTATCACCTTCTATATCCCGCATATCTAATATTATTTCATTTGACCAAGATCCAAAGAAAATTAAACTTAATGCTATTGCGAGTAAACCAAAATTTTTATTCGTAGTTAATAACGTATTACCAGCAGAAGCCAAACCGTTAAAAAATATAGAAAAAGCCACTAGACCGGCACACGATACATTTTTTATTAAAAAAATCCTTTTCAAAACAGGAGTATATAAAATGATTTGAACAATCACCATTTGTATTATCATTTGCAAATTAAATGGTAGGAACTTGAATGTTAAATATTCTGACGTACCCAATAGTAATAAACTTAACAAATAAGCCTCTTTCATTGTTACTTCACCATTTACAAGTGGTCTATGTGGACTGTTAATTCGATCAACATTTATATCAAAAATATCATTGATTACCATACTAGCCGATGTTATTAAAAGAGTATTTATCGTGGATACAATAAATGGAACAGATTTAAGTAAATTTGATAGACTCGGATTCATTATCCAACCTCCTGAAAAACAGAGTAAAAAGGTTGGCGGTATACTTTTAACTCTCATTATTTTTAAAAAACTTTGGAATTTATTACAAATATTCAAACAATGGTTACTATTAGAATACATAAAATGACACGGATTAACAGTTTTTAATTTTATATCTAGATTACTTATTTTGCGATCAAAAATGTGTGTTTTGATAAGACCCTTTTCGTCAACACCAAAATAGAAGTACCCTTCCCATTTATTTTCCCAATCAGATTTTATTAAGCTGGGTAACACAATATCTACTAGACACTGTATTGTTTTAGTATCTTCTATATAGTCTATTTTTCTCACGTTTATTTTTGGAGTATTTTTTGAAAATGTTGCAATCGTTTGTAATGATTTGATTAGAGCAATATAGATATGTTTTGAAATACTTATTTTTTTTGTATTGCTCACCACCATTATTTGGGACGAAAATATATCAAAATTCGGGTTTTTAAATACAAATAAAAAGGGTAATTCGCGGTGTAGAACATCTATTGCATTTCCTACATTTACCATATATTCACTCGATGCAAATGGTTCATTTTCTAATTGGCTATTTTTCAATAGTAATTTATCATATTTAATATGGTTCAAATTTTTATATTGAACTTTGTTTATCAAACCATTTATATTTAATAAATTTAATAAATTTAATATAAATATGCATATTTGACATATTTTCATTTTTATATTAATATGTCAGAATCTTTAAGTTTTTATTTTATGTCCTTGAATATTTCCATACTATGTTTGGCTCTTACTTCGTTACAACATCTACTTTTATAAAAAGTCCAACGGGACTTCCGCAAAGCTTAAGCCGTTGCAGAGCAAAATTTATACTATGTTTGGCTCCACATCTACTTTTATAAAAGTAGAGCAAAAGTTATACTATGTTTGGCTCCACCTTTCTTAAAGGTGGATAAAGGTGGATAAAGGTGGATTATATAGTAAACATACCATCTTCATAGAACTTCTTATAATTATTCTTATAGTGATTAGAAAACATATCATATACGATACTAAATTTACCGTGCATTGATATATAATCCTTCTTATCTATATTATCTACAATCGCCTTATCTTGTTTCAATGTTGAATACATTGTATTATGAGTTAACTGATCTCCAAATTGATTAATCAATTGTAGAATTGGATAAAATATATTATGATTTTTGGTATTATTTAAATCAAAACTCCAATAACTTCGGTAGGCTTTCACAAACAATATTGTTTTAAATTTGGAAACTGGTAATGCGTGAGTTATGATTGTCGATGATAAATTACCGAATTTCACTCTTGCCACCGTAGAATGCGGAAGTATATATTCATTTTCAACCGTAATATTATCAAATTTATATATTTTATTGACTAACGAATTCTCTCCAGCCATATACTCGTAAATTATTTTATAATGATTCTCATTATCATCTATTTTTAAAACCTTTGAATTACGCAACGGATTAGGACTTTTTCTATTACCAAAAGTATGTACAAAACCAATATGACAAATATCTAAACTATTTACGCTTACAAATTTTGCATAATGTTCGAAGTTTTCGCTTAAATATACTACTCTTTGATCTCTATCATAATATTCTGGTTCAACAAAAATTTTAGATTCGTCTATTTCCGTTTTCATAGATTCGTTTCTTATTGGAATTGTATTTAAATATACTACATCTCCTCTCTCTACAACTTTGAAACAATCTATATTATGACTAGTTGATTCTATGTGCGGCAATTTGGGTATCTTTACCAATTCACCATTTGTACCGTCAAATGTGTATCCGTGATAAGGACACGTAATTGTATTTTTACACGTTTCGCCCAACATAAAAGATGATCCTTGATGGCTGCAACAATCTCTTATACCATAATAGGCACTCTTGTCTTTCCATACCACATAATTTGTATCTCGAATGGTTACCTTTTTTGGTTTCATCCCGAAATTTTTAGAAAACCCAACTGGATACCATGTTAATTGACCCTTCTCATTTGGTCCATCGTCTAATCTTGGAAAAATCCCGTAATGATAAAACTCGTGTTTTTTATGAGATTCTGATTCTATATGGGTTTCTGTATTTTGAAGAATATGTAGTTTTTTAAATACATTATTAGTATAAAAAGGGGTTATTTTGAAACATTGACTATTATCCAATAATAAAAAGAATAATATAAAATTAAATAGGTATATCATCTATATAAACTATGATGCGAATTTTTTATATAAGTATTTTATTTATTATAATTTAAATATAGTAATTTAATTATACTATAATGAATAAAGTATTTGCATTATTCATAGTATTCATTAATTTAATAAATTTTGTAAACGGGTTCAAAATTCTGAATAGGCAGTGTGTGGGTCACAAATCCAAGCCTAGACTTTCAATACCATTAAAGGCTAGTAATAACGATTTAAACACTGATTTAACTCTAGTACGTAAATTTGGTGCATTTTTCGATAAAGATAGCTACAATGATGTCATAAATGACATATCAAATCAAAAAATTTCTAAAATATTGATAGATACCAATTACAAGCAATTAGTAAGTGTGGATATTTTACCAACTGGTTTACCCGAAGAAGATATCATATACAATCATTATCACTTTGTTGACATTAATCCAGCTGTTTTACCAAATTTAATACAAAAAGCATCTGATCTTCATATACCATTGTACTTTGTGAATTTCACGCCAGAAACGTTGACCAATTTACAAAACGTAATAGGCGAAATATTTACATTAGGAACTTATGCTTTTCCGATATTATTTATATTGTCAATTATTTCTTCTTTCAGAAATGCCAACACATTTTCAAATCCAAATATTTCACCTAGAAATCAAAGAAATTTTAATGGTAACAATAACCCTTTTTCTATGATGGGTAACAACAACAAAAAACAAACTGAATTCATAAGACCAAATGTTACCTTAAACAGCTGGGCTGGCAGTCCAGAAGTCATTGAAGAATGCAGAGAAGTAATTTCCTATATTGAAAACAAAGAGAGATACAAAAAAATCGGCGCGGATATGCCCAAAGGTATTTTATTAGACGGTCCACCTGGTACAGGGAAGACTCTTTTGGCAAAAGCAATTGCGGGAGAAACCAACTCCACCTTTATTTCTATTTCGGGTTCTGAATTTGTAGAACTATTTGTTGGTATGGGTGCCGCTAGAGTGAGAGAACTCTTTGTTAATGCTAGATCAAACACACCCTGCATTATTTTTATTGACGAAATTGATGCGGTCGGTAGACAACGCGGTGCAGGAATTAATATGGCAAATGACGAACGCGAACAAACATTGAATCAATTATTATATGAAATGGATGGTTTCAATAATAACAATGATATTGTAGTAATGGCGGCAACCAACAGAAGAGACGTGTTAGATCAGGCCTTGTTGCGACCGGGTAGATTTGATCGTTTGATTCGTGTACCCCTTCCTGACAAGGATTCTAGAGAGAAAATTCTAGGTTATTATCTTAAAGACAAGAATCTAGACAATGTATTCGATATTTCGGCGATTGCCGAGCTAACGGATGGGTTTTCGGGAGCTCAATTAAAAAACCTTATTAATGAAGCTGCTATACTTTCCGCACGCAATAATTATAATGTTATTCAGGAAAAATATATTTTTGACGCCTTTGAAAAATTAATCGTAGGTTTAATCAAGGCCAATGCAAATGTCGCTCCATCGACGCGTCTACGCGTGGCTCTGCACGAAAGTGGTCACGCCTTGTTGGCCTTAAAATTTAACGAGTATTTCGAATTTAAAAAGGCTTCGATCCAACCTACTTATAATGGAGCAGGTGGTTATACTATTTTCACTGAAAAGCCTGAAATAAAAGAAGGAGGATTATATACCAAGGATTTACTTAAAAAACGTTTGATTGTGGCAATGGGTGGTAAAGCAGCAGAATCTATCTATTATGGTAATGAATATGTATCGATGGGTGCCATCCAAGATTTAAAACAAGCCAATAGTGTGGCAAAACAAATGATTGGTAACTTTGGTATGGGTAACCGTTTGGAAGTTTTTTATAATGAAGATGTCAGTGATGATAGCAATCCATTTTTAGGTAGAAGTTTGGCAATGGGTGCGAAATATTCAGAACATACGCGGTTAATAATGGATCGAGAATCACTCGACTTGGTAAAGGAGGCATATGCAAAAGCCAAGGAAATATTAGAAGAAAACAAAGATAAGCTTATCGAATTTTCTGAATTGTTGCAAAATAGCACTGTAGTTTACAGTCGTGATTTACAAGAGTTTACAATTTAGATAAACGACTATTTTAATGCTACTCATTGCTAGATATATAACACGCTGTAGACATCGGTTTTATATTACCATTGTTAAACCATTCGCTCCATCGTTTATCTCCAGCGTCAATGATAGTGTTTCCATCCATTTCATTTACAAATTTTTCCTTGGCTTCAGAAAATAAGAAGAAATATAATTTTTCATTAATAATCGTCCAGTGAGCCCAATTACCTGAAGGACCCAAACAATCAGAGTTCCAAGGATATTGTGGACAATATTCGCCTGCAATACCCCACGCACAATATCCACCCCATTGTGGTATATATTTTTCTGGATTATCATCAAATATTTCTTTATTTTGTTCACTTAAAAAATGATAAGTAAAATTTTGATAAACACTATAAATATTATCATACCCTTGTAAACCAACTTGTGTTTCATTGTAAGTTCCATCGGACAACTTAAAATCCACGAAATATTGTACAAAATCTAAGCCGCCTAATACACTGTCTCCGACAGTTGAACACGGAAATTTTGTTATGTAATCAGGACAGCTTTCACAAGTTGAAGTGGATTGTTGCTGATTTAATAATGTTTGCTTGATAGAGAAACCTTTTAGTATTGTTATAGTTGAAACACCAAATAATATAAATAAAAACAACAATGGAGTTGCAAGTAAAAAATTTATTCTTTGATCAGTCATTATATAAGAATATATACATATTTTTATATAATTTGCAAAATTATATATTTCCGAAAATGATATTACATTATATTTCTTAGCATATTCACTAGATAAGTCGTTGATGCAAATAATAAACCACCCCATAGAGTGTCAATGATAACGGTAAAGATGGACCAATCTTTCAATAATGCATAGCTGGTTGTTTCATAGACACCATAAATAACAATACCTAATAAAAACGCATCACTTACGCTTTTCTTTGGTTTAATAATGAAATAATTTATACCAGCTATCAAAAATATGTAACATAGTGCGGCTCCTAAATAGTTTATTTTTAGTTGAGACCCTTGAACAAGTTGGATTTGTTTATCAAAAAAACCCTTAAAAACATTCAAATAAACAAAATCAATCGATAACATTATGATTGCGCTTAGTAACATCAAAAAGTCAAACATTATTACTATAATATACTTTTATAAAAAATCCACCTTTAGAAAAGGTGGAGCCAAATATTGTATAAATTTTGCTCTACTTTTCTGAAAAGTAGACGTGGAGCCAAACATTAAACAATATTTATACCGCATTTAGGCAATATTTGGACCCGCAACTGTTTAAGCTTCACGAACGTCAATTTGAACCTTTCTAAAGGCAATATTTGGCTCCACCTTTCCTAAAGGTGGATAAAGGTGGATAAAGGTGGATTTTTTTTAGTATAGTATTATATAAATGTCTATAGGATATACTAGTCCAATAAATGGAAGTAATGTAGCTTTCAGTATTTTTGCAAAAGATCCAAAAAGCCCCGGAGGAGCTATTCAAGGATGGATGCCACAAACAACTCAGTTAACTGATAAAAGATACCCAGAATACGAACATATTCGTTTGATCGTAAAAGATGCGTGGAATACACAATATAGAAGACAATTAAGACGCAATAATTTAAAACAAAGTATCACAACTCCTTTCAGAGCAGTAAATAACGCAGGTGATCTTTTGAGTCGTGAAAATTATTCGTGTGGTGGCAGTTGTCAATCCTTTCAAAGTAGACCAGGTCTTCGTGGTTTAAGAACTCGTTTTGGTTCGGTGTCGGTTTCTTGTGTACCATCTGCTGCCTATAATAGTCTGCAATTAATCAACAATGTTCCTGCCGCTGCTTGTAATGTGAAATATGTATACGACAGTTCAGATTATATTACTTATTTAAAACAACGTGCTATTAATAAGAACTACAATGATCTTTCATACGGTGGCGATGATTATAAAGGAAGTCAATCTGCTCAACGTGCTATTCGAAGATACTAAATCTCTCCACCTTTAGATCCACCTTTAGGAAAGGTGGAGCCAAATGTTTTAGGTAGGATTTTACTATTTTGATAAACTTTTTATAGAAATTTTTTATTAAAAGTTTATTTAGTTTTGTCTCCGCAACGCCAGTCCCTTTGGACCTTTTTAAAGGTTGATAAAAGTTTATTTTGGTATATTTTTGGCTCCACCTTTTCTAAAGGTGGATATGGATAAAAGAAAACAAATGTTGTATCAAAAAACGGAATTCAATGGTCATTCTATTTGTCAATTACCTACTATTTTTAAATGTTGCAAATGTAAACGAAACAATACCATTCAAGTACCGCCTAATGTATTAAGCCAAAATTGTTTGTTTTGTGGAACACCGAATTATGTTAACTCTACTTTTAAAAAGTAGTGCAAAATGTTTTATATTTGTTTTGCTATACTTTTTATAAAAGTATATATTAATGACTACTCCATACGCTGTTTCAACAAATATCGGTTCTGTTTCTTATAATAATTATGTAAACGCGCCTATTACAGGACCATTAAGCACAAATCAAACACCTGGACAAATTCCTTATCATAGTTATGGTATATTAACCGGTATTCGACCAACGCCACCGCAATTTTACCCAATGCAAACACCAGTTGATGCACAAATGAACACCAATGCCAGGCATCAATATTTAAGAACATCGGTAAGTAATCAAGAATTACAAAGACAAATTGCTTTAGGAAAAGTATCATCTCCTTTAGGGTATACAGTTCAGTCAAGTCAAAGAATGGTACCTGTATCATCACATACGAATTATATACCACCTATTGCATCGTCATTATATGTGAATATACGTAAAAGTAATGCAGTTGGTCAAACCGCGTATAAAGTAAATTTGCCTAATAATGTTCCTACTGGTACAAAAAGTTATTATCCTAGTGGAACTAGATCTACAATTCGAAGAGCGCGTTCGGGTGGATGTGTAGCACCAAAAAAGAAAGGATCAATTTATAATACAAGTTTATCGAATGGTAAAGTATGCGCGTGGGGTGCAATTGTTCGTCAAAATTATTAATCCACCTTTATCCACCTTTAGGAAAGGTGGAGCCAAAACATTGTATAAATTTGATTCTTAATTTATAATGGTTGTAGTATTGTTAAAATGTTTTGTGTTGAAACGTCTAAATTGATAAAAGGTGTAAAATATTTTGGCTCAACCTTTTCTAAAAGCGGCTGGTGTGTTTGGCTCCACCTTTCTCAAAGGTGGACAAAGGTGGAAAAAAAATAATATTTAGTATTATTATAAATATGGCATACGGATATCCATCTTTAACCCCTACATACGGTCTTGGAAGTTTCGGAAGAACTGGTCCTGCAATTCTTATTGGCAGTCCTCGTAATAAAATTGGATCGCAAGGAAGAATTTATGCGTATATGAAAAATCGCGGTCAAGGTCAGCAATATATTGCCTTCTTAATTAAAGCACTTGGCCCACGTCCAAGTGTGAGTCCTTGGGCTGGCGTTTAAATTTTATAATTATTTTTATTGAATGAATAATTATAAAAGTATATATTATAATACTATGAGTTCTGATAACAGTTCTAATAAAATAGTTTCTATGATTATTAATAATTTAAAAAATGTTAGAAGCGCAACCGTTCTACTAAATAAATATCCATTTTCTAATGATTCTAAACAGCGTCTCCTTACAAATATAAATAGTTCTATTGTCAATTTAAAATATCTGAGAACACATTTTCCTGAGCATTTTGTATTTGCAAAAATAATATACAGTGGAACATACAATGGGAAAAATATTAAACAACTTTTTAATCCGGGCGATATGCTAACGGCTTTACAAACAACAACTGGTACAACTTCTTGTGATTATTGTAATTATGATTGTAGTTGTAGTCAATGTGAAGATTTGTATATTGATGGGGCTCCCTGCCCAAGTTGTACTTATTGTACTGGAATATCAACGTGTAGTTGTAGTGCGACTTTGTGTGGTTGTGGTTTGTGTGAAGATTGTTAGATTAATTCAAAGGTGTAAAATTAGAGTAAAACAATATAAAAGTAAAACTCAACTTTTAGGAAAAATTTTTTGCTTCGCTTTTTCTAAGATGGAACAACCAGAAATAATTACTATTCTGGATAAAATGATTTCTTCTATAGAAAATAGAAAAACCTATAAAAGAAAAAATGTATCATATAATCCAGATTTATTGAAAAATCACTATATAATGAATCGTCACGATATAAATGAAGACAATTTAAAACGCGAATTATGGTGGTCTCCTACGGATTTTTTAGAATTTTATAATCAGGCCAGATTTGAATTGTCGTATTTTATGACAGTAAACCCTCACGCTAATAAAAAAGTATATTCAAAAACATTATGGTATGAACTAGATTTCGACAAAATATACACATATGTTATTATGTATGGTGTAATACCAGTTGAACTTATAAAACTAAACAAATAAATTAAAATTTTTATCACTATTATGTATAAATGAACAAATATTTTGTTGAATTTTTAGGAACTATGTTTCTTATGTTTGTTATTTTAGCAACTGGTAATTGGGCTGCGATTGGTGCTGCTCTAGCTGTAGCGGCTTTATTAGGCGGCGCTATTTCTGGAGGGGCGTTTAATCCGGCCGTCACCATTTCTCTCTATGCGGCAGGTAAATTACCAAAATCAGATGTCCTTCCATATGTTATTGTTGAAATTTTAGGCGCTTTAGCTGCTTTTTATATTTACAAAAAATTTGTTATCAAAGCTTAAATTATATTGCACAAATATCAAACTATAAAAATTAAATAATTTCTTTTAGTATATTATATATGCAAAAAAGAAATAGAAGTAGAAGTAGAAAAATGACAGGTGGTTTTTTAGATTCGCTTACAAGTAGTATTTCTAGTGGATGGAATTCTTTATCACAAAGTGCGTCAAATGCGTGGAATAAAACAAAAAATGCTGCCACAACCGCATACACATCTGCTACTAATGCATCTACAACTCCTAGTTCATATACACCTGCTACACCTAGTACAAATGTAACTCCGACTTATACAACAGGAGGTAGAAAAAGAAGTAGAAAAATGCGAGGCGGATACCAACCTAATTCGTCTACTACCAATATGGCTTTCACCGCAGCTCCCATTTCTGGTATAAAAACCGCTCAACCACATAACTGGGTTGGAGGCAAAACCAGAAGACATCGTAAACACAAACATTCTAGATCCCACAGACACCATAAACATTAAATTTTATTTTTTTATTACATCTATTATGTAAAATATCTAGTATTTCGTCCTTTATTACTAGATATTTATTATTTATCCACCACGATATTTTTCGCAATGTTTCGAATAATCTTATCCTCTTTTTCCAAATCATTATCACCTGATCCTCCAAGGGATTCAATAATTAACTTATGATATTGCGTAGAGTATTTTGAATTATATTCATTGTAATCCGGATGTTTATCCTTAAATTTTTGGATCAATCGCGCATTTTTGGAAGCAACCTTTTTAATCACCTTGCGTATTTTATTCTTTTCTTCATCTTTTTCCCATTTGTCTTCATCTTTAATGTAAATAGTTTCTCTCTTTTTATCCGTACAGTGAACTGGACGTTGTGTAACATCTAGGGCATTCAAATTTTTCACAATGATATTTGAAATACCTTCTACGTAACCTATTTCTCCCACCTTTTCCAAATCCGATAACTGTAGTTGGATTGATTCAACAAAATCAGTAATGTTCATAGCATCTTTACAAGTCTCATTCAAAAAGAATTGCAAATTGAATGCCTTGTTATGCGAATTTGTATGATTGTTTGTTGTATTATGACTACCATTTTTCATAACTTCCATCATAATATTTTTAAAATCTGATGTTTCTTTTATTAATTCGGAATTTTGTTTAATAAGCATTAGAATTAGTTGATCTTTATCTGAAGTATCAATGTCATTTTTGTTTATTTTTTGACATACCTTTTTGTGTCTATAATACCCGCTATCATATTTATATACTTTTCCACAATTACAAATAAAGTGAGCAACTTTTTCACCTAAATTACTATCATTTTCTACCATTTTACTATCATTTTCTCTCTTTTTATGTTTATCGGTTATAATATGTTTTTCATAACTACTTTTTTTACACGTTATATAGTCACAACAGCTACAAACAAATTTATTGGCAACTTTTGGCAACTTTTCACTATCCATTACTATCCTTAATAATGTATGAGAAAAACAAATTCCTTTTTAAACATTAAAAATAAAAAATTTTATCGTCACAAAATAAAAATTATTTTTTCTGTGACCACATCATAAAATTCAATTATGCTCATATTTTAAGAATTTGGCATAAAGTATTTCAACTTTTGAAAATTGGACATTTATAAATGTCCAATTTTCACTTTTCCAAAAAAGTCTTTCAAAATACATTAAAATTTCGATACTACACGTGTAGGTCCCATTTTTAAAGTAAAAAACAGGATTCCACTACATTATGTAGGGTTTATTCAGAATTATTAGTTAGATCGTTAGATCAATTATTTCTGTTTTGTTATAAGAAATTTTTGTAAGGGGGAATTTATTCACGCATCCAGGACACTTGTGTGACTTATTCTCAATCGCGAAACCAGAATCAGGATCAAACCAACACTCATAACAAATTCTATGAGATTTATCCATATATCTTCTATAACATATAGAAGCTATCAGATTATTATCCATATCAGTTATTTCTTTAATGCATATACAACAATAAACAATACTTTTCATTATAACTTCTTACTATATAAGTTATAATGTTAGAACTTTCTAAATATGTTTTAACGTGATTTTTCCATAAAACGATATAAAATATATACGCCTATTCCTGCCAAACTAGCCAAGTATAATTGCACCAACGGATCATCGGACATAATTTGCATATCGTCATTTTCCATATTCAATTTAAATGTTTCTTTGCATTTAGAATTGTTTACCGGATTTTTTTTCTTTGGGAATGAACACGGATCCATATTTCCAATGTCAGTTAATGTAACGTAATGTGTTTCGGAAGACTTATTATTCTTTACATTTATAGTTTGCATAGTTATTTCTTGACAAGGTGGAGTGGATCCAGAGAGAAACGCGCTCATTATCGCATAAGGGTTTAATACATTTAAATTACTCATAGAACCAGGTATTAATCCTTTAAATTCGGAAAAATTAACACCCAATCCGCTGGAGATAAAAGGAATGTTCCCAGCAGGAACATTATTGACATAAATATACCTATCTACTTGTTTACACGTTGAAGGATCTTTTTTATTTGTACATTTATCCATTGCAGCACATTTTGCACCAGTTTTTAAGAAAAACTTGTTCCCTAAAGCACTTCCTGTTGCAGAAGCCTTACTCTTCCCTTGAACTAATAATTCGACATATTGTACTAATCCATTTATATCTTTCGTCATTTGTTGAATAGTGCCTTTATCACTCATACCAATTTGACTAGGAGTTTTTATGTTTTTATAATATGGATACGTAGGCCCTAATAATTTTTCTTCTACACCTTGGGCATTTGTTAATACATCTTTAAATATAGACATTATACTTAATTTATACAAATATATTTATTTTTATAAATTATTCTATTAAGATATCACATAGAATGACATAATTATAGTGGAGACGCCGTTATGGGATATAACTGCATTATCTAGATGAATCATTTATAGCTCCTGTAATATTTGGAGCTGAGCCGCCGGTCATTTGTGTAGCATAGGTTTGCTGAGCAGCAACTAAATCATTAACTTGATTTTGTAATAATGTAACATTTCCACTTAAATCTTGAACCTGTCTATATACGCCTTGAACAGAATCTATTCTTTGTTTTAAATAATCAATATTCCCCGCATTTTGTTGTGCCAAAATAAGTGCATTAGCTGGATTATTCATATCGTATGGTTGATACTTATTTTCTTTGGGGTTATTGTTTTTTAAACCTTCTTTAACGTGATTTGCTAAAATTAATTGATAACCTACTAATAAAATAAAAAAAAGTATTAATATATTTACTACTGTCAACATTAATATAATATAATATTCTTTTTATTTTCTTTCATAATAATATAAATGTCAACAGCCTATTACCCATTAGGAATGAAATCTATGCCAGCTTCCGGATATAATCATAGAAGTACATATTTTAATAAACAATACATATCGTGGAAAGGAACCGGTTTAAATAGTAATCCAGTAGGTGTCGCTTCAGGACATATTAGACCATTAACAAACAATGATCCTGGAAATGTATTTCAAACTGGTTTTGGATTACCTAGACCAATTAAACATTTTAGAAAAGGTAGAGTAATCCCTGCAGCTTCTATTGAAGCTAACAATCTAGTTGGAAAGGACCCTTATAATGGTAATATTACAATAGATCTAAATGAAGCAGCTTTAATTAATTACAATATGAATCGTTTTGTAAAATCAAGTAAAGGAACATCCCTTGGAGGTGGGTTTGGAGGTTCAGGATTATTAAATGATATGCAAGACAAACCAGGAGCTTTTATAGTCAAAATAAATTCGCCAATTGAAGTAGACGGAGTAACGCAATTGAATAAAGATTGTAAAACGTGCGAGGGGGTTGGTATAGTCGCATCTTATTATCCAAACAAAGGTTATTTAACTGAGAATCCCGAGCCAACCACTACAAATCCTGTATTGTGTTGTAATGAAGAATATAAGGCCAAACGCAGAGCCATTTATGCTAGTACTAACCTTAAAAAGAACTATTATACTACAACCAAACAATATTTACAAAATAGATGCAAAACGTATGACCAAAAAGCATTCAACTTCTTATCGTACCGAACAAATTTGGATCCTTCCATCTATAAAGAAAATCCTTATTACATATCTGTAGATGGAAATAATGGCGCAAAACCAGGAGGTCCGCTTTCTTTAGCAAATACATATTTGGCAAACTGTCAACCAAATGGTCAGATATTTGAAGCCACTGAAAATGCCTTGATTGGTAAAATGTTAACAATAATGTTAAATGCGGGTGTTTTAACACAGTCGGAAATCGACGCATTTGTTGCGTTAGGTATTAACTCGATTGAAGGGTTTTTTCAATGGTTAAACGGATTGCCAGACAGTCAAAAAACGAGTGCCATTAAAATATTTACAGAATTTATTGATAATCCATATTGGGGAATGCCTCTTTCCGGACCGTCAAATCCAGTCGGTTGTCAATTGGTGGTGTATAAACCAAATAACTATCAATTTGCTAAACAAGGCGCAGTAGATAGTTCTACAAGAAATTTAAAATTGAATGTGGATACTATATCTACAAATGCCGCATCTATTAACAATTATAATAATACGGGTGCTCAATTGGTGAATGCAAACCAACTTTATGCGGGAGTTTCTCCAAATATTTCCAACTTGTATAAAAATAAGGCTCCTAATTGTAATAGTCCAACTGTATTCCAATTTCAAAACAAGAAACTATGTTATTTCAAAAAGTTGCCTCAATATCAAGTACCTGCTTCACAACCAAGTCCTTATCGTTATTATGCAGGAACAGTGACAAGCTCAAATCATTTCTCTCAATCACCAAACACATATAATACAACATCTGGAACTGCACAATTTGCGCGTGCATAAATATATACTTTTAGAAAAAGTATAGCAAAATAGATCATATACTTTTAAAAAAAGTATAGCAAAATAGATCATATACTTTTAAAAAAAGTATATAATCTCACAAATAAAATCAAATTACACTAGCTAACACAGGCCCATCTTTATTTATTGGTAAAAAAATATTTGTCTTCTCAGAAAACTTATTACAAGGAATCTTGTATTTTTCACACCATATTACAGCCTTTTGTATATTTAATTTTTTGAGCGTTTCTATTTTGTCTTCTTTATTTTTATTCTTTAAAATATTTATTACCAAATCTAAAGACTCTAATTGTTGCTGACCTGATATGATATTCATATCGTCTAATTTCATTGTAAAATAATAGGGTATTTCATAATCTAATATAGAAACAATATGCTTGTTTTCTAATTTCTTCAAAAAAACCAATAATCTAAAATAGTTCAATCTTAAATTAATGTTCTTATCATTGTTATTTTTAAACTTTTTACACACCAAATATTTATCAAACGTGGTTATATTACTAGTATTTGGTTTTAGTATATATGCTCTATCATACAAAGATGCTAATATATATATAATATCTACAATAGATTTGTGAAACACTTGATTAATTTTAATTATACACGTTCCTTCGAATGATTGATTTCTTAAAACAATCATTAAAAATTCTATCAACGAAATAATATATTCATTTGTATTATCAAGTTTTGATTCAAAAAATAAAAAATCGAATTTCTTATCACCAATTAATTTAGTTGTTTCATCGTTTACTTTGTCATAACACATTATTTCGTCATCGAAATTTTCACGAATCATCTCAAAGCATTCTATAGTATCGTTATTATTAGGTGATAAATGCAAAGTCTTAATTGATTTTAATTTATATGTCTCAAAAATATTCAATAATGTACATACTTCTAAAAAATCATAAAACAAATTAGATTTGGGTTTTAATTTACTTACAGAAAATTTAGATCCTGGAACCTTAGAAAAAATATATTCATAAGGATTTACAATTTTAATTAATTCTTTGAAATCCAACAGTGTGTCATTTTCATTACTACTATCATTATTACTATCATTATTGTTTTCACAGTTACAAATATTATGTATTTGATTGTACATTTCATTATAATAATTTAAAAGGCTTTGTGATATATATGGTTTAAAATCGTTTAAACTACTATCTATGGGATTTACATTTATAATATTGTTAATTTTTGGTAATATATAATAATTCATTAGTTTACTATTATATATTATAATTTTTATTTAAGTCTGTTAACGAGTTTTATAGTTATTCATCATCATCTTCTTCAATAATTAAGGTATTTTTTTGAATTGCTTTTGGGTCGTTTTTAACTTTTTTAGATTTCGATTTTTTATCAGGGGTCTTTTCAATAATAGGTTGATTTTCACTGGCTTCAGTTGCCGCCACTAATAATAATTTTTTACTTAATTTCCGCACTTTAGGTTGTAAATTTTTAACTTCCTCTATAGCTACATCTTGTGCTTCCTTTGTTTCTGTAATGTTTCTTGCTGCAGCACTTTCTTGATATTCGCCTAATTCCAATTCAACATTTTCTATATTTACCGTTCGAATCTTTTTGTAAACAAAATATCTATTCAAGAAGGAGATTTTCTTTTCAGGAGCAGTCATAAAAGGTGCTTGATCATAGTCTTTTGCTCTAAATTTGTTTTTAGAAATTTCGTCTAACATATTCATAAATAGTTCGCTGAATAATCCTGTTCCGTCAGGTAATCCCATATCTTTAGCTTCTTCACGATTCACAACTTCAAACCCGTAAGCACTCATTACACGATTTAAATAATCGAAGTTTACTAAATATTCTGAAATTGTTTGATTAATAGATTCTTGATACACATCGATTCTATAACCAATTGAACTAGAATCATCGTCAAATGAATCCGATCCGTATCCTTTTGTAACCTCCCATATTTTTCTTCCATCTTCGACAATCTTTATAGAATCGCCTGTTTTTGTTTTTTTAAGTTCGTTAAATACTAATTTACCGTCATAACAAGTACCAATAAAGTATCCATTATGTTTCGTGCATTCAGCAATATTTTTCATAAAACCTTTCAATGTATCTGGGTTTTCGAAGAAATAGTGTATTGCGAATTGACAAGAGGCTACGTTAAAACCATCAACACCTTTGCCGTATTGTCTGGAAACACCTTTGCCTATTTTATCAGATTCCTTCGTACCCCTGCCAAACACCGCCGCAGTGATTTGTTTAGCCTTATCATTTAGCATTGCACTTCCGTCTTTAATATTAAAAGCACTATTACCGTTTACAAATAATGCGTATGGTACATTTTTATTGGATTTTTTCATATTCAAGAATCTAGCACACGCGCCGTCTAAACGGTTTTCCAAATTATCTTTTGAAATATCAATACCGAATACAAATGATAATTTCGAACTGATCCATTTGGGAAGATCTCCCGCTTTACCGCACGCAAAATCGACTAGAGTGTCTCCTTGTTTAGATGTTCCAACAATCAGTTTCTTTTTAACATACAAGTTGTGAAAATTTTTCATAGCTTCCGTTTTAAATTTACCTGCAGGAGTATTATAATAAACGTCTTCACTCACTGATATGCTTGGAATATTTAGTCCACTACATAACATATCTTCTGTAATTCTTCCACTAGGATGTATTGATTTCCAATTTTCGTTACACACTTTGTAAGCATTACCGTATTCTTTTTCGCCTCGTCTCATTTTTGCCGTCTTATCGTGTCTAACCCGTAAAGGTATCCATTTCCAACCATCTTCCTTTTCTAAATCATATCTAAATTCTACAATTGTATTATCTTCAAATACCTCATTTTCTTCGGAAAACATTTTTTTCCCACCAGATCCATCCATTCGTAGCATTATATTACATAACCCTGCATTTGGGTCATAAGGTTCGGTAGGATAAAATCGTTTAGGTACATAATCATTGTCTTGTTTATCTTCATATCGTATGGTGTATTCCGGTATCTTGTCATCAATTATATCTTGGCACGGATTAATATAGCCGTCCTTTGATTCTTTAAAACCACATCTAAGTTCAATCATTTTGTATTCGTTATATTGAACAGAAGCGTCGTTATTTATACCATCCTCAAAATATGATTTTATTACATCATCGCCATTCGCTGACTTCATCGTTGTAACTAAGAAATCAATTGTATTGTATTGTGGCGGTTTCCACTTAAACGAATACTCCCACGTAATTTTATTTTTAGGTCCGGCTTTACCGATTTCGCTTGCGCCAACTCCATAAAAGGCTTGAGTAAATATTAAACCATCGGTTGTGTATTCAAATCTACCTTCACGCTCTTTTTGTAGTATTGAATTACATCCTTCGAAAATAGTTTGCTTATTATTATTTGGAAAGAATTCTTTTACAGCAAATCGTATAGGTGACATAAATACATTTGCATTTTTCTGATTTTCAATGATATCTTTAATACTTTTCTCATCTGTTCTACCGGTATCCATTATAGAGACAGGTTTTAAATTGTATTCAATATATTTTAATAATTGGTATCTGGATTTATATATGTCTTTTTCTGTTTCCAATAGCATAAAAGTGTATGCTCTAACATCTTGTTTTTTAACATAATAAATATCAAATGCCGCATATAAATTGATGAATTTTCCATTTTTATCGTGCGAAATTAATTCACCGTCTAATAGAGTATTGAAACATTCCTTGTTATGAGTTCTTGCTCCAGTAAATATTACGTCCATATTGGTATTGATCAAATAAATTTTTCCTTCTTCTGATATTAGCATTAAATGTCTTTCGCCATCTGCTTTATCTGTTACGACAAATTCCTGTCTAATATTGGGTTCATTTGAATTCGCATCTATAGGTGCAATGTTTTTTAATTGTAGCGTAATGGAGTTTGGTCCAATAAAGTTTTTACTGGAAACGAATTTTTTTGGATCATAGTCTTCCCTCCAAATCATTTTCATATAGGTATCAATAATTTGTTTTTGTTCTGGATAAGAAATTGGATAATTCGTACCTTGTAAACCACTTAATACATATTTAATTACTTTACGCAGCGATTCAACGATCAAATTAGGTGTATTGAATTGTGTCATTGGTCCAATCTGTTTATTGTTAATTTCAATTTCCAATTCATATGTTTCTTGATTATTGAAAACATTGGACTCCTCTAGAGTATAAACACGAATCATTTGACCTCGATTTTCGCGGCCAAATCTGTCAGGAGCTCTATTGCCAAATTTCGTAATACTAATATCTACAATAAATGGATAATCTGGATGCTCAAATGATACACGATTTAAGAAACGAAATTCTTTCTTCGATTTTCTCCAATTCTCCAAGATATAATTTTGTATTCCTTTTTTCGCTTTCTCCTCTGTTTGATATGCAACTCTGAAATTAAAATCATCGAAATCTACTGGACGCACTCGTTCATTATTTATAATTCCAGGTTTTTTGTGAATAAAATCGATGGCCACTGGATTAGAAGCATATAATGATTTTAAATCATTACTTTTACAATAGTCTTGAATAGTATGCAGTCCTTTTATTTCTGTTCTAACATCTGAGATTTTAAATCTGCCGCTAGTACTATCTAGAAATTCGCATTGAATACGTAAATAATATTCGCCTGTACTATCACCCACAATTTTAAATCCGGATGATTTTAGTTTTCGAATAACATTATCGTAATCATTTCGAGTTAATGTTTTAATTCCTTTTGTACCGAATTTAACTTCTAATTCGTGATTTACACCGGCAGAATAACTAAATGGATTTGTATTGTAATATATTTTCACTAAATCATTGAAACGTTCTTGTGGAGTCTTTTTATCCTTCACAGGTTCTAATTCAACTTCGTTGCGAAATATTTCAGCAGGTGCTTCCCTAATAGGAGGTTCATCCGGTGAAGGTGGACTAAATTTTGGTTTTAATGTGTCCATATCTTTTTTTGGTTGAGTCTCAATATTCATTATAGTTTCATTATTTTTATTTCCTTCTATAGCGGTAGTATTCATTGTTATATATAATTAATACATATATTTAAATTGTAATTCATTTTTTTTTATATTTATCAAAGCGTTAATATTGCACATAAATATAATACGCGTTATTGTATTTATGTTTTCTTAAGGATCTTTATGTTACAATATGCGTGTATTTAGCTAAAAATATTGAATTAATGATTCATATAAATCATTTTTTGTTTTGTTCTTACCACTAACTTTATTCGCAATTTCTATACCAAGTTTATTACAAATATTTTGTAAATCTTGAACTTTATACGCAGACGCTGATTTGATTGGTTTATCAATATGATCTAATTTATATAATGTTTCGCGAATTGAATTTAATGATTCTTCCGTTGCCATCTCAAACCCGCATTTATGATAATATTTAGATTGGGTTTGAGTTTGGGGTGCTAAATCGTGAACGATATAAACGACGCCGGTGTCATTTGTTAATAATTCATAATATGTTTTTTTGCTAACGTACACAACATTTATATTTTCTATAGCACATAGGGACAAAAATGTTTTTGGACTCATTTTATTATCATTTGCTAAATTACTTTCTATATTAGATATGGTATCAAATTTATACATTTTAACTGTGTCTTTATTTTTTCGTATAGAAGAAATTAGATCTATTTTCTGTTGTTTAGCTACCAATGAATTTTTATAATTTAATGTTTCGTATTTAATGTCTCCGTATTTAATAATATAAAAACACCAAAAAAGTGAATCTTCTTGGTTAGGAACAAATAAATCTGGTTTTTTAACTTGCGAACTAGATTCCTTTTTCTCTTTTACAACTGTTTTTTCATTTACTATTTTCATTTTTATAGATTTTTGTATATTTGCAGTGTTTAACATATAATCTTGTAATTCAAATAATACATCATTATATGATACCATCTTTATTTACTAAATAGTATTTTGCTGTTATCTTTAATATCTTTTGTAAAATATGTATTTCTATAGGCTTCCTTTTGTTTCTCAATACTATTCAAAGTCAGTTCTTGAGTAGTAACATATTTAATATAGGTGCTTAATTCGTCAATAATATTTTTTGGCAATTCCGATAAATTAATATGAACGCCGTATTTATTCTCATTTAATGTCACACTAGAATGACGATTTAATATTCTCAACACTTCAATCTGATTAAATTTATTCATATTTTCAATAGTTTCCCGTATATAATTTAATTCACTTACTGAACAATTATTTACTTCATTTGTAGAAAGGATCGCTTCCATTTTATAGATTATAGGCATTGTTTTTAAGTAATATTTATTTTTACATAATACTATAAAATAGTATAAAACGAAATTAACATAAATAATATAAAATGGAAGACGGAATAGAGAATTATATGTCGATGCTTATCGAAAGCACAAATAGAGATATACAATCAGTGGACAACGAAACATCTCGTTTGTATATTTATGTACCAGATAACGTTTGCAATAACATAAATAATCTAGATTGTATATTCGAAAATGTAATTATCAGCGATGATAAGGAAAAAATAATGGATCTTTCAGATAAAAAGAAAGGTCAATTATTAATTTTTAAAAAAGACTCGACTACTGCATCGAATTATACTAAAATTTAAAATGAATATCTAAATACAGATACAAATTTTTAATCTTCTATAACTAATCTTGGTTTCATTGGGGGTTTAAATTGCGTATAATCCTTTTCCTTAATAAGTTCCCCGATGATTGAAATATATTTATCATTTAATTCAAAACGTTGGCCAATAACTCTTACCGTAATTTTATCGCCTTCTTTAACTTCGGCAAAATGTGCAACCGAATAATGATGATCTTTTGCAATAAATACTACGATTGGAGATGGCACATCGACATCACTTTCGGCACGAATACCCGCCTTGGTTATATTTTTAGCAATACATGTTATTAACATACCTTCAACTGGAAAGCAAACATCACATTCAAACACTACTTCAAATAGAACATTATTTCCGCGTTGAATAATTCCGCTGGAATATGATATTATTTTTGACGAGTTTGGTTTGATATATCCCTCTACAACACATTTACCTTCAAAATTTGCTTTAATGTTTTCTTCAATATTTTCAGTTAAGTTTTTACCAATTGTAGTAATAGGTAAAACAATTTTTCTGGTAATTAAACATCTAGAGTAAACAGTTTGAATTCTTGGTTCTTTTCTTTTTTTCTGTTGTGTAGGTTTAGATACTGCTTCCATTATATATTATAGATATTATTCTTTTAATTATATTTATTTATAATCAATTTTATTATTATTTTCTTTTATTTCTTTTTTCTTTTATTTCTTTTATTTCTTTTATTTCTTTTGCTTTATTATTTTCTTCATCCAACAAAATAATAAAACCATTCTACAAGTGGTTTATACAAAAACATTATAAATTTTATACCATATTGCCATTTCTGGCGTCAAAAACCACTTCTTATTGTCCTTCTTAATAGTATTAAAATAACGCAATATAAATTCTTGTAAAACACATAATTCGGTTTGGCCTACTGCTTCACTCGTGACATTACCGTCTGGATCTTTTTGTATTTTTGTATTTTCATTTGTATATTTTATTTCACCAACAATATCGTTAATTTTTTGAATCGTTTTTGTTTTTCCAGCCTCGTCGCATCTGGCTCCGGTATCACGTTTCGAAGTCATATCTTTTGTTTTAAATATTAAGTAACGGTTATTTTTTTCATAACCAATAAACCCTATGATTTTGTTGTATTCATTTGGTTGCATTGTTAAAAACTCTTTGGCCTCTTTAGATGCAGCTATTTCTCTCTGATCTTCGGGCTCTGCTTCAACCCAACTATTTTTATCATTTAAAATCATTATCATTCGCTTATTTAATTTATACATAATAAAAACTATAAAATTCTTTGTCGTAATACAGTGTGTTTCAAAATATTCCTTTGCAAACCATTCAAAGGAACCTTGTTTTATGCTATCCAATGAATATAAGTAATTCATAACCGCTAGTTTGTCATCAAATAAAAGCAGTTCTATCATATGCGCTACAAGAAATTTTATTAGCATATTGTCGTTTTTCGTATCAGGATATTCTTTCGACATTTTTCTCATAACAATACCGCAATGTTTATACCAATTATCATCTCCTCTAGGTACTTTGTTTTGTTTTGTAAAATCTCTGCTAATATCAAAGTTTACTTTCATTTCATCAATCAAACGTTTCCCTTCAGGAAATCGCTCTTCCTCTTCATCCAGTATAACCTTATTAATAAATTTTTTCTCGGGTACTTGTTTTACCATATTTTTTTTTATTTCAAAATTTATCATATCGTGCTTATAATCGATAGGAACAGATCTGTCAAATATGGATGCGTTTTTATCTCTTAATTCGATAGGTTGGAATAAATAATAGTCGCCTATATTTACTAATCTACCATTTCTTCCGTATTTATCCATAATAAATTCATTTTCATCTTCAATTAATTGTGTTAGTGCCGAATAAATTTGAACTAGTGGATATTCTTTGGGCGTTCTAATGGATTTTAATAATACATCCTTCTTGTAAAAGAAACTTTCCTTCATAAGCATTCGAATACGTTGCAAAATTTTTTCGGAATTCATAATAATAAAATTCTCATTATAAGTATCTTCATTTAAATCGTTTTCGTCAATCTCTTTAATTGGTCTGCAATCGTAGTTACATTTGGCCATATAATCACACGCTGGAGAGAATGGCGCATCCCCTACTTTAAAATCATTTAAAACAATTCCGTTTGATAATTCTTGTGTAATTGGTTCCTTTAGACTAGCGCTCATAATTTCTTGAGTAAAATTTGTTTGATCGTGATTAATAATGCAATCCACCGCAGACTCCTTTAACACTCTGGTTACTTTACCAATTTGCACCGCCTTGTATTCGGCAACACGGTATACATATAAATCAGCTGCTTCTTCTATATTATTATCCAAAATAGTACCATACATAAAAATTTCTACATTACGTTTTTCAAATGGTAGATCTTTGTGAGAAAAATTACGAACACCACGACCAATAATCTGTTCAATTCGATTCATATTATACCACGGCTCTAGAATATGTATTTGACGAATGAATTTAAAATCAATGCCTTCTGATCCAGCTTTAGATATTAATACAACTTTTACTTTGTTACCATATTTGTTTTCGTCGTCGGTTAAACCTTTTACCTCATAATCATTATTAGGAGATAAACGTGTTTCTCCTGTGATCATTGCATACCGAGCAGGCATAAAATTTTTCTTATCTTCAGGTTCTTTCATTGTTCTAACATCAACGACTTCAGTGGGTTTATGTTTAAAAAGTGGTTTTGTATCCTGTCCATATCTAGTAAAACCCATTTCTTCTAAAGCTAGAGCCATAGGGATTAGTCCACTATCTATATATTGTGAATAAATCAAGATCACGCCTTCCGATACTTTTCCAGTTTGTGGACTCACGATTTGATCCAAAATACATTTGATTTTAGAACTATATTTTCCAATTAAATCACGCGAAAATATTTTACCGTATTTATCTAGAGTGTTTTTTTTATATTCAAAATCACCTTTCGATGGGGGCGATTTTTCATCCACAAAATTCATCATTCTTTCTAGACCGATTTTTCCAGTTAGTTGATGCGGATCTATGGATGAATGTCCTTTTCTAGAAGAGCTCGAGTGATCTCCCCTACTGCTTCCACCGATGACTTTTATATTGTCTTTGTCTGCATCCTCTTCTGTTTCACTAGATACATCTTTTATCAAAGAAATATCATCTTCATTTATAGCATCAGTTGCTTCTTTTATATCATCTGACACGGATTCGGAAAAACTAGGCGAGAAATCTTCTGATAAATTTTCTTCTGGAATATCATCTAATACTTCCTTTAATCCTTGGACTGGGTAAGAAATAATGAGTGATTCTAAAGGAATTTGTAATAATGTGTAGCCAAACGACTCCATATTTTCAAAACTGGGCATATCCCTTATTTGACCGGTTTTGGTAGTAATTGAAAATTTCTTATTTCTTAAATTGTAAATAATATATTTGTAAGCGCAATATTGACAGACACCACAATTATTACAGCCGCCTATTTTTGTTAAATATAAACTCAAAACTCTTTTTTTATCTTCGTGTTTTATTTTTTTTAGATTCATTTGATAAGAAGGGTACTTGATGAATGGAAACGTGTCTTCCTTAGCAAATTCACTTGGATAAACTCTATAAGGAAAGGTGTATGGGTTTTCGCCACGAACAAATGAGATGTAACCAGTAGCTTTTCTAATCAACATTTCTTCACCTGTTTTCTTAAAATTCCCGTTTTTATCGAAAATATCCTTCGCTTCAATTCTACCTCTTCTATCATTAGTATTCATCAAATTGAGTAACCATACGATCTCTTTATAAGTATTGTACATTGGGGTGGCGGATAAAAGTAAGAAACGCATATTTTTTGCCGATTTAACAAGCAATTCTAAATTGATGGCAACTTTTTTATTCTCATTATCGTCTGTTTTACGAATGTTGTGGACCTCGTCAATAACGATCAAACGGTTGTCAAATTCATTTTGAAGGCGTTTAATAATTCTACTGTTTAGCTCAATTTTCACATCTTTTAGCATTTGGATTTTCGTTTTTTGTTTTTCTTTTGTTTTGTCACCTTTTGTTTTATCGCCTTTTGTTTTATCGCCTTTTGTTTTATCGCCTTTTTTGTCAATGTTCTTTTTGAAACCTTGTTTTTGTACTTCTTCATCGTAGTTCATTGTTTTAATTATATAATTGGCAAATTGCACATATCCGAGGAAAATGTAATATGTGTTAATGATGTTTTTTATTTGACTAACCACTTTTTCTTTGGACATACCCTTCATACTCATCGGATTTATTTCTTTTAATAACTTGTTTCCCGTACACGATCGAATATTCCATAATCCATCTACCAAGGTAAGTTTTCTCTCGTCAAATAGCTGTAATTTAAAATTATCTTGGACATTTTCGGATGCAACAATAATGATTCTTTTTGTGATGCCCATTTGTTTCATATAGTCGCGCATCTCTTCGCACACGCCAATTGCACTGCAAGTGTTATGTGTTACTGTAAAATCACCCATCAGATATCTACAATTACCGTCTAAAGTAAACCCATAATAATCATCTTCTTTTAAGTATTCTACTTTTATTCCTGTAACTAACACGTCTTTATCCACCTTTTCCAAAGGTGGAGCCAAATTTAGCGCTATGTTTTTTATTGGTATTTCCTTTAGATCATTGCCGGAAATATTGATTATATCACTATTATCCTTTGTTTTATAACAATCAAACCCTAGACTTCTAGTTAAGAAAATAACATCATCCAAAAGAGATTTATTTTTCTGTATGAATTCAAAACCTGCACCTTTTTGATTTACCTTACCATTACTATCTAATAATCCTGCCAATAGTTTTAATCTATTCCCTCTAGAGTTGCATTTGTAGAGTAGAGGAATTTTATCTGTTAATGTATTTCCGATAAGGTATGGATCCATTGGTACTTCTTTTTCAGGAAAATCTACCGGAACTTTATATCCTTTTAACAAGGACCTTGTCTCTTCTGGTAATTCCAAATAATCTTTCACTGGAATTTCTATGATATTATCATTTGTGATATAATTATTTACACCTTCGCAGTTTTCAGAGGCGCGTAAACATAAAATATGTTCTTGATTGACGGTATATTTTTCACCTTTTATAGGTATAATATTGTACATTTTATCCCTACCTCGTGCTAAAGATAGAACAGTTCTAGGTCTAGAATCATCTCCCATTAACAAATCTCCTTCCTTTATATCTTCAATTAATTTTATGGTGCCATCTGACATTATAATTGGTGTACCTTTGGCGTGACATTTCCCCGTACCTAAACCGTGGTACAGCAATAAGCTGCTATAAGGCGTCTGAAATGACATAAAATTTTTAACAAATGCTTGGTGCGGTTGTAATTCAAAATCCGCTTTCGCTAAAATATCAGCTTGTTCTTTTATATTGGCGTGAACAACTCCGTCATATTTGGTATCGTTAAATTCTTTTTTACTAGAAATTTTAATATTAAATTCTACGTCGTTTAGATTTGGGTATAAATAAGGATTTTCTTCTGAATGTTCAGATAAGTAATGTCTTTCGACAAGCTCTTTTTTTAATAAAAATTTGTTACACTCATTTGAATAATAATTTTCGTCGCTACAATCGATTTTTTTATATTCCTTTTCCAAATCTAATTCCAAAGCAGATTCTCTTGCTACCTTTGGACTATCAACCACCGAAGTTTCCTTTGACTCTTCAAGTTCAACTTCTTCACTTGATATACTATCATCTGATACAGGCGGAGATTCTATACTAGAATCTTTGGTTTGCGTTTCTTGAATATCTTGTTTTTGTTTTTCTGAATTTTCTATCATAATACTATATATTATGAATATAATCTATATTCTTGTAACACTTTATTAATATTTGTTATTAATTCCTTTTTTTCTAAATTATAAGGTCTGATCGATTCTAAACAGCTGTCGATGGTCTTCCATTCTAACTTACTGACTTCGGTGACTTGAAAATTATGCAAAGGTTCTTCGGCTTCACTCATATAGGCCAAAAAATATTTATGCTTATAGGATTTATGATTGGTCCCAATAAATATTTCCTCAAATGGTAATATATTTTCTACAATTGTAATTTTCGACGAACATATACCTGTTTCTTCTTCAAATTCTCTAAGCGCGCATTCTAAATCTTTTTCTTTAAAATTACGGCGACCTTTTGGAAATTCCCATTCTGTTTCAGTCCATTGGGTGGTACTTTTTTCTACAATATCTTTTAAAG